>Ga0351921_1019_pt1 | contig 29880 bp, 23 predicted proteins | sample BONcelHT113001C9_FD_206869 | JGI IMG/M metagenome (GOLD analysis project Ga0351921, IMG submission 206869) | Enriched cells from coal bed in the Powder River Basin, Montana, United States - BONCAT cells T11 rep2 HSBNCT.T11.300.1.C9 ... | reverse complement strand
GCCACATCAAAAATAACATCAGCAGAAGACCTCACAAACATACACACATTCGGCTTCAGAGGAGAGGCACTTGCCTCGGTATGCTCGGTTGCAGAGGTAATTTTACGAACAAAGAGAGCAAATGATGAGACCGGGTTCGAGGTAAAATTTGCTGAATCAAAGCAGGTTTCAGAAGGAGAAGTCTCAACCCCTAACGGATCGAACTTCATGGTTCGCAACCTCTTTTACAACATCCCCGCAAGAAGAAAATTTCTCAAATCAGATGCCACCGAATTCAGACAAATACTTGCCGAATTCTCTCGCATTGCAATAACCCGCCCCGATATACACTTCAGACTCTCGCATAACAGCGGAGAGATTCTCAACCTCCCCCCGGCAACCCTCAAGAGGCGCATTCAGGATACCGCAGGCAAAGATATGGGCAAAGAGTTGGTAGAAATATCGGTAAAAACCTCAATCATAAATATAAGCGGCTACATTGGAAAGCCCGAAGACTCAAGAAAAACGCCCGGTTACCAGTACCTCTTTGCCAACAACCGATACTTCCGCAGCCCCTATTTTCAGAAGGCGGTTCTTAAAGCATACGACGGACTCATACAGGAAGGGACCCTGCCATCTTTCTTCATATTCTTCGAGACCGACCCCCAAAAGCTGGACGTAAATATACACCCATCAAAGACAGAGATTAAGTTTGAGGACGACTCCGCAATATTCGACATCCTATACTCAGGCACCAGAGAATCACTCGGCAAAAACTCATTTATGCCAAGCATTGACTTTGACCAGGAGGGAGCACCCGATATTCCAAAGGTCAACACAAGCTTTTACGTAGCCCCCCCAAAGATAAACTACGACCCACTCTTCAACCCATTTAAAGACTTAGGCGGTGAGACTCCTGAAGAGATTGACCGCAGATTTCACACTGCAGATAATTCTGCAAACCCACAATTTTTCAATCCGGCATTCAACTCCGGCTCCGGTCAATACTCTTCGTACTCATCAAACCAAGGCTCAGACCCACTCTTTAACGACGAAGCAATCCCCGCAAAACCCCTGCTACAAATCTCAGGCAGGTATATAATGACAACCATCAAAAGCGGAGTGATTTTAATTGACATCAAAAGAGCAAGGGAAAGAATCCTTTACGAAAAATATACCGAAACCCTTAGAGAAGGGGTAGGAATAATTCAGCAATCACTCTTCCCCGTGAGCGTAGAGGCAGGGCTCAACACACTCTCAATTTTGAAAGAGAACGAAAGCGTGCTAAAATATCTGGGCTTTGATATCTCCCTGACCCATGATACAGCTACAGTCAGCGCACTTCCGGAGGGCTTTTCAGATGATTTCGAGACAATGGAAGAGGTTCTGGACAATCTGGCAGAGATGCTATCCGAAGAGGGGAACGATTTTGGCAAGAGATCGGTGGAGCAACTCGCTGCAAAACTGGCAAAAGCAGGAAGTTTTGGAAAAAATGAGCAGATGAACAACCTTGAGGCACAAACTTTGGTAGATACACTATTTGCATGCAAAGAGCCAAACTACACCCCTTCGGGCAACAGTTGCCTGAGGATAATAACAGCAGATGAAATCAGCGCAATGCTAAACCGATAGATAGCAACCTATTAAAGAGATAATTACAAATTTAGAAAATAACTATCATGTATATTAACAGAGGATCAGGATTTTTGGGAAACATGCCCCCCGTTGTAAAAAATCTTGTGATCATTAACGCCATAATGCTTTTAATAAGCATGCTTACCAAAGAGTTTATGTACGAAAAGTTTGCTCTTTTCTACTTTGAATCTCCCCTGTTTAAACCATACCAACTTGTTACCCATATGTTTATGCACGGGAACTTCCTGCATCTCTTTTTCAATATGTACTCGCTCATTATTTTCGGGATAGTTCTTGAACAGGTCTGGGGAAGCAAGAAATTCTTCATCTACTACATGGTCACAGGTCTGGGAGCAGCCCTGCTCCACTCATTTGTTCTGTTTCTTGAGGTCTCGGCACTTGAGAAAGCATACGAAGCAGGAAACATGATGGCAGCAAATGGAATACAGGCAATGTATATGACACCAACGGTGGGAGCATCGGGAGCTGTATTCGGAGTGTTGTTAGCCTACGGAATGTTGTTTCCGAATAACGTTCTGCAACTCATTTTCCCACCCGTAGCACTTAAAGCCAAATGGTTTGTAATGATATTCGGAGCAATTGAACTCTATCTGGGGCTCTCTAAACCGGGAAGCAGCATAGCCCACTTTGCCCACCTTGGAGGTATGCTATTCGGATATTTGCTTATATTGTACTGGAAAAGAAAGAACAGAATGTACTTTTAACATGTCCCAAATGGGAAGCAGAAGAAAAAGATCACCCTGGCCATTGGCCCTTCTTTTCCGACTGGCAGTAATTGCGGCAGCGGTATCGTTGTTTATGTCATATATATCTCTTTACATAAACCCATCTTCCACCTCAATTCCTCTCTATTTTGGACTCTACTTTATACCATTGGTCTTTATAAACCTATTCATTCTGCTTTTAGGAATTATAAGACGCTCCGGAGCAGTCTGGATCACATTTATTGTCCTGTTGCCATCAATATTGTTTGCAGATATGTTTGTCCGGTGGGGAGAGGTAAACATTGGTACAGAAGGGACTCCACTTAAACTATGCACCTACAATGTAGGAACCTTCACACAAGGGCATAAAAAAGATAGAAATTTTAATATCAATGGAATCGAAAAATTTATAGCTTCACAAGACCCTCATATTGTCTGCTTCCAGGAGTTTTACATAAAAGATACAAACGAAATCAAAGGAATTTTAAGCAATTACCCCTACAGATATTACCACCTTTTCGGCACAAGAAGCAACACAAAATTCGGCAACATCACATACAGTAAATATCCCATTGTAAACGGAGGAAAATTGGTTTTCAAGGGCAGTACAAACCTCTGCATATACACCGATATTATGCTAGGAAGCAAAACTGTAAGAATATATAACACCCACCTTGAATCGCACTCAATCTCATTTACCACACTTGTTAAGAAAATGAGGGAGAGCAGCAGTGTAACCGACGAAATTTACGAAGTTCACGACAGAATGGCAGGCACCTTCAGAAAAAGAGCGCTACAGGTTGACTCGATTGTTTCACATGCAAATGGAAGCAACTACCTGTCAATTATTTGCGGCGACCTTAACGATACGCCCATGTCCTACACATACAACAAACTTACTAACGATAAAGAAGACAGCTTCCGGCAATCCGGCAAAGGGTTCAGTGCATCCTACTCCCTTTTCTGGCCATTGCTTAGAATCGACTACATTCTCTATCCTTCGCCAATATGGAGTCTGAGCCACAACACTCCAAGGATAAGATATTCCGATCACTTTCCGGTTGTATCCGAACTAACTATACCATAGACGATGTACAGGATTGGATTTGATGCAAGAAGAGCATTTAAAAACTTCGGAGGATTAGGCAATTACAGCCGCTCTTCGATATCTTCGCTTTCGCAATTTTTCAACTATAACGAATATTACCTCTATACTCCACCTTTTAAAGATCATTCGCTGTTCGCCTTCAGTGACTCTTCAAATATAACTATCCGCACCCCAAAGGGCCTCTCAGCAATTACCACCGCATACTGGAGAGAGTACTCAATAAAAAAAGCAATTGAAAAAGATAACCTCAATCTCTACCACGGACTTACCGGCGAACTGCCACTCAGCAATACAGACATTCCAAAAGTTGTAACAATACATGATCTTGATTGCCACAGATACCCCATGTATTACAGACCATTTGACAGATGGTTATGCTCGGCAAGAATCTCCCGATCGGCAAAGAGTGCAAACAAAATCATTGCAGTCAGCAAGCAGACAGCAGACGACATAGTAGAATTTTTCGGAACAGACCGCTCTAAAATCGAAATAGTTCACCCAAGTTGTGACCCACAGTTTTACACACCCGCCTCTGCAGAAAAAGCACAACAGGTAAAAGAGAAATATAGCCTGCCAAAACGCTTCATAGTGGCAATGGGAGCAATTGAGGAGAGAAAAAATGTTGTAAGCATTGTAAAAGCCCTGCCAAGACTGCCCAAAGATATCAAACTCTACTGCTTTGGCAAATGGACTCCATATGCACTTAATATAATGGCAGTTGCAGAGAACCTGGGAGTCAGAGACCGTGTAGTTTTAATACATGACGCCGATTTCTCTTTGATGCCGGCAATATACTCACTTGCCGAAGCGCTGATATATGTATCCCACTCAGAGGGTTTTGGAATACCTGTACTGGAAGGGATTACATACGGTATCCCCGTTATCACAAGCGGAGGATCATCAATGGCAGAGGCAGGAGGAGATGCAGCTCTTTATGCAAATCCACTCTCACCAAGCGATATCGGAGACAAAATTGAGATGATACTCTCCTCTCCTACTCTAAGACACAGCATGATAGAGCGGGGATTCGACCACGCCAGGCAATTCAGAAACGATAAAGCAGCAGAGAAGTTATTTGAAATTTACACAAAGACAATTAATGAGTTTAAAAAATAGAGACACAACAATAAAACTAACTTGAATTAAACTAACTTGAATTAAACAGAAAAGAAAAAATGGAAGCTGAAATCAGAAAAGCAGTTGAAGAGGCCGTTAAGGCACTAAAGGAGGGAGGTATAATTCTCTTTCCTACAGACACCGTTTGGGCGTTAGGTTGTGATGCCTCCAACCGTGAGGCAGTTCAGAAACTGATTTCTATAACCGGTATCAAATCAAACAAGGGAATGATTTTGCTTGTTCCCGACATGAACATGGTTTACAAGTACATTAAAGAGGTTCCCGAAATTGCCGAAGAGGTAGTTGAGGCTTCAGATACTCCACTAACGATAATTTACCCGCAGGCACTTAATGTTGCCCCGGAAGTTACAGCAGATGACAAATCCGTAGCAATAAGAGTAGTAACACACCCATTTTGTACCGCCATGCTAAATAGATTCGGCAGGGCTGTTGTAACTGCAACAGAAGGCTTTACAGAGGGCAGCTATCCTGCACTTTTCGAAGAGTTTGATGACGAAATTACCGCAAAACTACAGTGGCAGGCAAATCCGATGTTAGAGGCTGGCTTCACCGGTAAACCATCATCAATAATGTATCTGGGTCAGGGGGGTGTTGTTAAAATAATTCGTAAATAATGAACTATCTACTGCTAGCTATTGGCTTTGTACTACTCATTGCAGGTGCAGATTACCTCGTAAGAGGGGCATCATCTGTGGCCAAAAGACTTAAAATTTCTGATTTGATAATTGGATTGACAGTTGTCTCTATCGGTACCTCTGCTCCGGAACTCTCTGTTAACATAATTGCCAGCCTTGACAATGCACCGGGTATGGCAATAGGCAACGTAATAGGAAGCAACATCTTTAATTTTCTGCTAATAATAGGTTTTGCAGCGATTGTCAGTCCAATCGGACTAAAAAATTCACTTCTCAAAATTGAGATTCCCTTTGCAATTCTTGCCTCACTAGCTCTCATTTTTGTAGCCTCTGACACCTTTTTTGACTCAACACCCGGATTAATCACCAGAAGTGATGGCATGATACTTCTGCTCTTCTTTTCAATCTTTATGTACTACATATTTCTCTCCGCCAAAAAAGGGGAGATTAAAGAGGAGGAGATTATTGAAAAAGAGAGCAATCTTTCTGTCTGGTTATCTGTAATTTATATAGTCGGAGGTTTAGGTGCGCTTGTATTTGGAGGAGACCTTATTGTTGGAAGCGCCACAGAACTCGCAATCGGATGGGGTATGAGCGAAACGGTAATAGGTCTAACAATTGTAGCTGTGGGAACATCTCTGCCCGAACTGGCCACCAGCCTTGTTGCTGCCTACAAAGGCAACAGCGATATTGCAATTGGAAATGTTGTTGGCTCAAACATCTTCAATATATTTTTGATACTTGGCGCAAGCTCCGTAATAACTCCACTTCCATTTGCAGCAAGCAGCACCATTGACGCACTCGTAGCCGCAGCAGCCACCGGTGTTGTCCTATTTTTCGGCTACCGTGGCAAAGGTCTCAAAATTGACCGCAAAGAGGGCATCATTCTGATAGTAATGTACGCCGCCTACATCACCTACCTGCTTGTCTGATCTAAACGATCAAGATGTAATTAGTTTTTAAGTTTCACCCTTACAATCACCGGATTGTCGGAATCCTTAAGGGTCTCTGCAATTTTTTTTATTAAAATCATAGAACCTAATTGGATTTTAAAAAAAGCTTAATTACAAAGAATTCAGGTAAACCGCAGTAGTGGCGGTGAGGGCGGCGGTTTCGGTACGCAAGCGGGAGCTGCCCATGTGCATTTCAATGAAGCCGTTGTCGGTTGCGCATTGAATCTCTTCCGGCGAGAAGTCGCCTTCGGGGCCTATTAGTATGAGAATTTTAGCGTTTGTAGCCGCCCGGTTATTCAGGATTGAGGGAAGTGCCTCTTTCTTGCCTTCACGGCAATGGCCAATAATTTTCAAATATTCATTTTCAGAAGAATACTGTTTAATCAACTCTTTTGCAGAGACTAAGGGATTCAGAACTGGTAGCAGAGGCTTTAAAGATTGCTTAACAGCAGACATAATAATGCGCTCTCCACGTTCATGTTTGAAATTGCGCTTTTGAGAGAGATCTCCGTAAATAGGGGTAATCTCATCTACCCCAATTTCAACAGCTTTCTCTATGAACCACTCATATCTGTCAGGGTTTTTAACCAACGAAACAGCCATATGCAAATAATATGGCCTTGGGGCAGGATCGCCCAGCACCTCCGTTATTTTCAGAAGAGCCTCCTTACCTGCAGAGACAATCTCCGCATTGTAAAGTGAGCCTCTGCCATCGGTGATTGTTATTATGTCACCGGGCTTGTTCCTTAGAACCTTAATACAGTGTGTTGTCTCCTCAGCCCCAAGAGAAGCTGCCTGACCATTTATAATATTTGCAAAAAAGAGTTCCATATTAAAGACAAATATATTTAAAAAGGTTATTTTTGTCTATAAATGATTAAAAAAATGGACAAAGTTGTTACTAACAGATACACGGCTCTTGATGTACTAAGAGGTATGACAATAGCCGGAATGATACTGGTAAACAATCCCGGAACATGGGGAAAAATATTTCCGCCGCTCAAACATGCAGCCTGGCACGGATGCACCCCAACCGATCTGGTATTCCCATTCTTCCTCTTTATTGTTGGAGCAGCTCTCTCTTTTGCCTTTGCAAAATACAACGACACCCTCAACAAAGAGTCTGTAAAAAAGGTCATAAAAAGATCGTTTCTCATCTTTCTTACAGGTCTGCTTCTTAACGCTTTCCCTTTTTATAATACCAGTCCATCTCCGGAGCTCTCATTTGGAGAAAACTGGTTGGTTTATATTCAAAACCTGAGAATTTTTGGAGTTCTTCAAAGAATCGCACTCTGTTACATGGTTGGGGCGCTTGTTGCTCTCTGGCTTCAAAAACCCAAAAAGATAATAGTTGCAGGCTCGGTTTTAATGCTGCTTCATCTGCTGATTCTTGTAATTTTCGGGACCGGTGACCCATTTTCAAAAGAGGGAACAATTGCCGGTAGTATTGATGTTGCACTTGTAGGAATTACACACGTTTACAAAGGATTTGGCATGCCATTCGACCCCGAAGGTCTGCTTGGGGTACTCTCCGGCTCTGCTACCGTTCTATTCGGCTATCTTGTTGGCGGGCATATTCGCAAAAGTGCCAATAAAACAGAGGCTGTTAGTGACCTCTACACCATTGGACTTATAGCTCTTGGAGTGGGTGTGGTTCTTAGCACAGTCATACCTATCAACAAACCTCTCTGGACACCATCTTATGTATTTTACGCAGGTGGCTGGTCAGTACTAATGCTGGCACTGTTCATCTACTTTATAGATATCAAGGGCAAAGAGAAGATTTTCTACCCATTTAAGGCACTGGGGCTAAACCCTCTGTTCGCATTTGTGATGGCAGGTGTTTTTGCCAAAACGCTGGGCAGAATTATAAAATGGCAAACATCTGTATTGCAGGATGATGGAACATTTAAAGAGATCACTACAAACGCATCATCATGGATATACCAAAACTGCTGCGTTCCTCTGCTTGGCAATAACGAATGGGGTTCACTGTTGTACGCTTTGGGATATGTTACCATCTTCACAACAATGGCAATAATCCTGTACAAGAAGAAAATCGTAATTAAACTCTGACCATTCGGATGCCCATAATAGGACTGTTATCAGACACACATTGCCACTTTGACGATAAGCTTCGCCATTTTTTTGCTAATACAGACGAAGTATGGCATGCCGGAGATTTTGGCAACATTGCCGTTTCGGACGCAATATCTGCGATGAAACCTTTAAAAGGTGTTTACGGAAACTGCGATGGACAGGATGTGAGGCTGGTTCACCCATATATTCAGCTTTTTGAAATGGAGGGGTTAAAGTTTCTAATGATGCACATTGGAGGTTACCCGGGCAGATACGACCACAGAGCTCTTCAGCTTATTCATGCCCACAAGCCTGATGTATTCATATGCGGCCACTCCCATATTCTAAAAGTAATTAACGACAAAGCCAATAATCTCATATGCATAAATCCCGGAGCCGCAGGCATTCAGGGGTTTCATAATGTGAGAACTGCAATCCGTTTCAGGGTTCAGAACGGTGCTCTTCACGATATGGAGGTTGGGGAATGGAAATACTAACCTTTACAAAATGATTATTACTACCAAATTATACTAAATTATGACAAAAAAATCTCTGTTTATTCTAATGCTGCTCTTCACGGGGCTGCTTTGCAGTGCACAGCAAACTCCGGTAACAACGGCAAACTATGAACTTGCAGCTCGTTTTTCGCCAAAAAGGGTCAATAAGCTAGTTTTCTCAACAGCTGTAAACCCAAACTGGTTTAAGAATTCTGATAAATTCTGGTACATATACCAGACACCCGAAGGTACATTCTACTACATTGTAGATCCTGCAACCGGAGCAAAAAAACCAATCTTTGACAACGCAAAGCTTGCCGCTCAGCTTACCGAGATTGTAAAAGATCCGTTTGACGCTCAAAACATTCCTATTCAAGCATTTAAGCTTGTAGATGATCGCAAATTCACCTTTGAGATCAAAAGCACGGTTGATATTGAGGTTAAGGACGAAAAGACAGGAAAACCAAAAAAGGAGAAGAAGGTCCACGGCTTTGAAATTGACATTGCCACAGGTAACCTTACCGAGATTAAAGATTACAAATCTCCAAAGCCATACCCAAGATGGGGCAGCGTATCTCCTGACAAAAAATATGTTGTTTTCTCAAGAGATTTCAATCTCTATTACATGGATATGGAGAACTTTGAGAAGGCAAGAAAGAACGAGGAGGACTCAACAATTATTGAGCATCAGCTCACTACAGAGGGGACAGAAGAATTTGGATTTGGTTCGGGTGACAACGATTTCTATGTAACAGAAAAAGATAAGAAAAAGAGAACCGGAGCATTCATTGTATGGTCGCCTGATTCAAAGAGATTTGCAATGGTTCGCAGCAACACCTCTAAGGTTAAAGACCTGTGGGTTATTGATGTACTTGCAGAGCCAAGACCAAAACTTGAAAGATATAAATACCATATGCCCGGTGAATCTGAAGCCCCATCGAGACACCTCTACGTTTATGATATGGAGTCAAAAACTGCCAAAGAGATAGGTATGGCTGCATTCAAAGATCAGGAGATAAGAGTCAGCACCACTCCACAACTCAAAAAGGATATGTTTGACGAGATCAGACACAACGTATGGCTTGGCGATAACGAGAATTTTTATGTTTCAAGGGTAAGTCGTGACCTTAAAAGGGTTGATTTTTGCCTGGCTAACGTAAACATAGATACAGTTAAAACTCTTGTAGAGGAGAGGCTTAACACATACGTTGAGACACGCTCAGTAAGAACCGTTAACAATGGTAAAGAGTTTATCTGGTGGTCAGAGAGAACAGGTTGGGCACACCTTTACCTCTATGATGGCGACGGTAAACTTAAAAATGCCATCACATCGGGAGAGTACCATGTAGAAGACGTAGTTGCAGTTGACCCGGTTCAGAGGGTTATCTACTTTACCGCAAACGCAAAAGAGAGTGGAGAAAACCCATACTACACTCACCAATACAGAGTTAACTTTGACGGATCAAACCTAAGACTTCTGAATCCCGGTGATTTTAACCATGAGGCAAATGTATCTGACAATGGTAAATACTTTGTGGACAACTACTCAAGAGTAGATACAGCACCTAAGTCTTCACTATATGACAATAACGGCAAAAAATTGGCCGATCTTGAGCAGACAGACCTTACCCAGCTCTTTGCAATTGGTTATAAATTCCCTGAAAGGTTTACAGTTAAGGCCGGTGATGGAAAAACAGACCTGTACGGAGTTATGTACAAGCCATTTGACTTTGACTCTACAAAACTCTATCCTATAATCGAATACGTTTACCCGGGACCTCAAACCGAGGCGGTAAATGCATCCTGGACAAAGGGTATGGACAGGGTTGACCGTCTTGCTCAGATTGGATTCATCGTTATTACTGTGGGTAACCGCGGAGGACACCCTGCAAGATCTAAGTGGTACCACAACTACGGTTACGGAAACCTTAGAGATTACGGACTCGAAGATAAGAAGGTGGTTGCAGAGAAGCTAGCTGCTAAACACAAATTCATTGACATCAATAAGGTAGGTATTCATGGGCACTCAGGCGGAGGTTTTATGTCAACAGCCGCTATGCTGGTTTATCCGGACTTCTTCAAGGTTGCAGTATCAAGCGCAGGTAACCACGAAAACAATATCTACAACCGCTGGTGGAGTGAGCAACACCACGGAGTACTGGAGCAAATTACCGAAAAGGGCGATACTACATTCAAATACAGCATTGACAGGAACTCTCAGATAGCTAAGAATCTTAAAGGCCATCTGATGCTTGTTCACGGTGACATTGACAATAATGTACACCCGGCAAACACAATGAGAATGGTAAACGCACTTATCAAGGCAAACAAGAGATTTGACATGCTCATGCTCCCTGGTCAGAGACACGGATTTGGTGATATGACCGAATACTTCTTCTGGAGAATGGGCGACTATTTTAGCAAGCATCTGATTGGAGATTCACGCGAAGAGAGGGAGATTCCCCAGATGAACAACAACTGATAATTCTGACAACCAGAGTGTAATTATTTTCCCGGAGCGATATCATGACAATATCCTCCGGGATTTTTAATTATACTATTTTAACATAATAGTGTAATTTTAAAATTTTGATTAATTGTCTATTGCGCATTTTTCTATTTAAGGGTATAATGTATTCATATAAATATTAGATTTGTTGCGTTTTAAAACTTTTAATTATGAAACTAAGAAAACTATCACTATTACTGTTGGCAGGTTTTGTCAGCTTGAATCTAATGGCAGAGGGGTATCAGATAAATTCACAAAGCTCCCGTCAGGTAGGTATGGGACACCTTGGAACAGCACTCAGACTTGGATCGGAGAGTATGCTCTTCAACCCTGCGGGTCTCTCCTTTATGGAAAGTAAAATTGAGTTGTCATTCGGCGCAAACGCAATTTTTTCAAAAGTAAAGTATACTAACGGCGCCTTCTCAACAGAGTCTGACAATCCGATTGGAACTCCAATCTTCGGCTATGTGGGATACAAATTGAGCGATAAATTTTTTGCCGGTGTCAGCATCACAAACCCTGTGGGCAATTCACTTGTATGGCCTGACAACTGGGCAGGTGCACACCATGTTCAAAACATCTCATTAAAGGCATTCTCTGTCCAGCCTACAATCTCCTACAAAATTAGTGACCAGTTAAGTATAGGGGCAGGTCTGATGGTTGATTTCGGCAGTTTTGCAATCGAAAAGGCACTTACCCGAATGGGAGCACTTGCGCCAATAGGAGTAATGGTACCTACATACAAACCAATTCTTGATATGTATGCAAACGTGCCTTCTGTTACAGCCAAGCTTGAGGGCGAATCAGAGATAGGAATCGGCTTTAATGCAGGTATTCTCTTCACACCAAATGATAAGCTGAGCATAGGTATATCTTACCGTTCAAAAGTTATGATGAAAGTGAGTTCAGGTACAGCCAGCGTTTCCTATGCGGGTCCCGAAATGCAGGCACTTATAACAGGAATCAACACAATGATGCCGGGAACTGTTCCAATCCCTCCAATAGACGGAAAGAACTTCTCAGCATCACTCCCTATTCCTTCAAACCTTAATGTGGGTGTGGCATACAAAACAAGCGAAAAGCTACTTCTATCAGCAGAGATTCAGTATGTAGGCTGGAGTGCTTATGAAAACCTGACAATTCAGTTTGGTTCAGATGCCGGTAATCTTAAACTGCTTTCCATTAGAAATTTCAAAAACACTGCTATCTACCGTTTTGGTGGAGAAGTTTATGCAAGCGATAAGTTTACATGGCGTTTCGGTGCCATTTATGACACAACTCCGGTTGACAAAATGTATTATACACCTGAAACCCCGGGAGCAAACAAGTTCAGTCTTACAACAGGTATGACCTACAAGGTTAGCAATGCAATTGCTATTGACGCTGCTCTTCAGGGACTATGCGGACAGAAGATTAAAGGTTATGTTCCTGAAACATGGAACCCTAACGTAAACTTCTTTGGCGAATACAAATCAACAGCTCTTATACCTTCGCTAGGTCTTAAGATCAATTTCTAAAAATTAACTACTTTTGCGCAGGGAATAAAGTCTATGCCAAAAGTTATAAGTACACAGGAGTTTTTGAATCTTTCAAAAACGATTCCAATAATAGATGTGAGATCCCCGGGAGAATATGACCACGCTCATATTCCCGGGGCTCTTAGTTTACCACTCTTTTCAAACGAAGAGAGGGCCGAGGTAGGCACAATTTACAAACAAAGAGGCCGAGTTAAGGCCGTTCAAAGAGGGCTGGAAATAGTAGGCCCCAAGATGTCTCAATTTTCAAAATCAGCCCTTTCACTCAATAGTCAGCAGGTTCTTGTTCATTGCTGGAGAGGAGGTATGCGAAGCTCATCAATGGCCTGGCTTCTTGAAACTCTGGGGCTGGAGTGCTACCTGCTTGAGGGTGGATACAAAAGTTACCGAAACCACGTATTAAACAGTTTTGAAAAAAAGCTTAAGATAGTCCTTCTTGGAGGTTTCACAGGCTCCGGCAAAACTGACCTCCTCACAATATTAAAAGATTCCGGAGAGCAGGTTATTGACCTCGAAGGGCTTGCGAATCACAAAGGTTCGGCATTCGGATCAATTGGACTTCCGCCTCAGCCATCAAGTGAGATGTTTGAAAACATGTTGTCAGAAGAGATCATTGGTACTAACCCTGACAAATTTGTCTGGATAGAGGATGAGAGCCGCAATGTTGGAAAGGTATTTGTTCCTGAGATGTTGTGGTTACAGATGCGCAGCGCTCCGCTAATAAAGATTGACACCCCGTTTGACACCAGAGTAGAGAGGTTAATCAGAGACTACGCAACCGACGATACCAAGCCCCTTGAGATGTCAATCGCCAAAATTGAGAAGAGGCTCGGGTATGATAATTGCAAGTTTGCCCTGGAGGCTTGCAGAAGGGGAGATCTTAAAAAGGCAGCAGAAATTTGCCTTATCTATTATGACAAAGCATACGCAAGTCAGCTTAACAACCGTTTTGGAGCAGATTGGGGAAAATTGCCATCTCTCACATATACAGGAGATAACAACTACAATATATCTCAGGAACTAAAGAGTCTGGCAGAGACATTTGCCAAAAAAATACAGAGATAACACGAAAAAATGAGAAACGAAATAAATTCAAAAATAGCTGTTATAATCAGCCGTGAAGGGATGGGAGAGGCTCCTGCAGAACTATCCCTGAAACTTGTAAAAACCTATCTTGAACTGCTTGCGGAGGAGAGAAAAATCCCTGCATATATCTGCCTTTACGGAAACGGAGTTAAACTCATTTGCAAAGGGTCACCTGTGATTGACCAATTTAAACAGCTCGAAAATGAGGGCAGTAAAATTGTAATTTGCAAAACTTGCCTCATCTTTAACGAATTGCTTGACAAGACAGAGGCAGGCACTATAGGAACAATGGCCGACATTATTGATATTCAGCATAATTGTACAAAAATTATAAATCTGTAAACATAATAAAATGGACACTATAAGACTCACTCAATTCAGCCCCGGTGCAGGATGCGGTTGCAAAATAGCACCCAAAGATCTTGAGGAGATACTTAAAAACAGCCGTTCCAATCTGATATTTGAAAACCTGCTGGTAGGAAACGACAGCAAAGACGACGCTGCAGTTTATGACATTGGAGACGGCAAAGCAATAGTAAGTACAACTGACTTCTTTACCCCAATTGTTGACGACCCGTTCGATTTCGGCAGAATTTCAGCAACAAATGCTATCTCCGATATATATGCAATGGGAGGAAAACCCATCATGGCCCTCGCCATTCTTGGCTGGCCACTAGACAAACTCCCCGCAGAGATTGCCTCAGAGGTAATTTCAGGAGCAAGGGCAGTATGCGACAAGGCGGGAATTCCACTTGCAGGCGGACACAGCATAAACAGTTCCGACCCCATCTTTGGCCTCGCCGTAACAGGAATCGTAAGCAGTTCAAAGGTAAAACAGAACAACAGCGCAACAGAGAGCTGCATTCTGTACCTTACCAAGCCATTAGGAATAGGTCTGGTATCAACTGCCGAAAAGTTTGGAGTTGCAAGAGATGAAGATCGTGCTGAGGCATTAAGACTTATGACTACGCTAAATACTCCGGGAATTAAATTTGCAGAGCGGCCTGAGGTAAAATCAATGACAGATGTAACCGGTTTCGGACTGCTTGGGCACTCTCTTGAGATGGCTGAGGGAAGCGGACTCAAGGCTGTGATAGAGTATGATAAGGTTCCAAGAATTGCAGGTGTTGACTACTACATTAAACAAGAGTGCATACCAGGTGGCACAAACAGAAACTTCAGCAGCTACGGGCATAAGGTCTCTCCAATGACCGGAGATCAAAGGGCTCTTTTATGCGACCCTCAGACAAGCGGAGGCTTGCTGCTGGCAGTTGAAAAAGGTATGGCAGCAGAGTTTGAAAAATTCGCTGTTTCGGAGGGAGTTACACTTACAGAGATAGGCTACTTCGTAAAAAAAGAGGGTCAATACCAGATTGAGGTTGTTTGATGTTTGACTGATTTGTTATCTTTACCCTCGGCAATTATTTTTTAAAAACTAACCCTTATAACAATTATGAAGAAGATTCTAATGCTTGCCCTGTTTGTCGTTTTCGGCTTATCGGCTTACGCACAAAATGTTAAAACCGGTGCCGAATCAATGAACGAATACCTTCCCCTTCTTAAAGGCAAAAAGGTGGCAGTTCTAACAAACCAGACAGGTATAATCGGAAAGTCACACCTTGTTGACTCGCTTGTAAGCCTTAAAGTAAATATTGTAGCCATTCTCTCTCCTGAACACGGCTTCCGTGGTGACGCAGACGCAGGTGAGCATGTTTCAAGCTCTGTTGACGAGAAAACAGGCATTCCAATCAAATCACTTTATGACGGAAATACCGGCAAACCATCTGCTGACCTCATGAAGCAGATTGACGTTCTTGTATTCGACCTTCAAGATGTTGGAGTTAGGTTTTATACATACCTTACAACAATGGCCAAAATGATGGAGGCTTGTGCCGAGAATAAGGTTAAGATGATTGTTCTTGACAGACCAAATCCTATCGGATTTTATGTAGATGGTCCTATTTTGGATATGAACTTCAGATCTGCAGTCGGTTGGTTGCCAATTCCAACAGTACATGGCATGACCTTGGGTGAACTTGCAGGAATGATTAATGGCGAAAAGTGGCTTCCAAACGGAATTCAGTGCGATGTAACCGTTATTAAATGCAAAAACTACACTCATGCAACCATGTATGAACTTCCTGTTAAACCATCTCCAAACCTTCCAAACATGAGGTCTATCTACCTCTATCCATCAACCTGCTACTTTGAGGCAACTCCTGTAAGTTTGGGCAGAGGCACCGATGCTCCTTTCCAGGTTTACGGGCACCCGAACATGAAGGGTTACGACTTTAAATTTACCCCAAGAAGCGTTCCTGGTGCTAAATTCCCTCCTCAGCTAAACAACGAATGTTATGGTGTTGACCTAAGTAAAGAGCCTTCAATCGAAGAGATCAACAAAGCGGGAATTAACCTTGAGTATGTAATTGATGCATATACCAATCTAAATCTTGACGACCACTTCTTCCGTCCGTTTTTCGAAAGGCTAATTGGTCGCGACTATGTTCGCAAAATGATAAAAGATGGTAAATCTGCTGCCGAAATCAAAGCAATGTGGGCAGACGATGTAGAGAAGTTTAAGAAACAGCGTAAACCTTATCTTCTTTACCCTGAGAACTAATCTACGGCAGAGCCGAATGTGAGCTCTCTGTAATGATTATTAAGAACAGATATCTGCACTTTGAGAGTATCATCGGGCAATATCTGTTCTACTTTTTCGGGCCACTCTATAATACACAAATCACCGCTGTACAGGTACTCTTCAAATCCTATATCCAAAGCCTCTGCAATACTTTCAACTCTGTAGAAATCAAAATGGTAAACCGTCTCTCCCGAAGCGGTGCGGTACTCATTTACTATATTGAACGTAGGGCTGTTAACTCCATCAACAACTCCCAGCACCCTGCACAAAGCCTTTGTAAAAGTGGTCTTTCCGGCACCCATCCCTCCATACAGAGCAATAACACTGCTCCTGCCCTTCAGCTCCAAAAACTTTGCCGCCGCACTCTTTATATCCGACAACCCCCTAATAATAATCTTGTTAACCATCTCCTTACATTATAAGACCCCGCAAATTTACAAAATTCGCCACACGAACCATTCACACATTGCATATTAGGTAATAATTAATTCAAAATAATTCATCATGAAGGCATTGGAGGCATACAGATGAAAGTGTAAAATAGAATGAACTATAGACAACAAAAAACAGTGATTTACATAAGCAAGTGTAATTATAATTTTAAGGAATTCTGGCAATTTGCTCAATAACAGACATATAAATCAATATTTATATTTGCATATTAAAGAGGCTATAATTACATTTGGCGGCTCTTATTATTAAATATCAACTCATTATGAAAATATCTCTAATCATAGTAATTCTTTCTCTGTTTTCTTTGTCAATGAACGCTCAGATGGTAGTCATCGATTCATATATGGCACGCAATCCTGAGCAGTGCACATATAGTTTAATATTCTACGAAGCCATATATCAAGACGGAGAACTAGTAAAGAAAAAACTAGTATTTAATGTAGAAACTATTGTTATTATTAATGGAGATAGCCTCCGGTATAAATTATCAGAAGGGTCAGCAAATTTATATTTAAAGGATAATCTATATAACAAGGATGCAGAATTTATTTTTACTAGTAACGGCTATGATACCTTAAAAACTAAAAGAAAAATGGAATCGCCTTGGTTAACTTTTGATGTGTTCCTGACAAAAAAGAAAAATGAAGACGAGTAAATCTTAACCCACTCGTAACTACAGGTAAATGAACAAATCATTACTTACAATAATTCTGCTAACTGTTTTATCTGTCTCTTATGGACAGGTGATAACAAACAAAAAAATTGCGATTTCCCCGGAGAGCCTTCCATGTATAAACATTGAAATAAATGATGCAGAAACCGGACTTCCTTTGGAGGGAGCGGTAGTAAGACTAGTATTTGCATCTGGAGATACTGTTAGCTTAATAAGCAATAGATTCGGTTCGGTAAATTACTTTAAAAAAACGCCAAAAGACTCAGTAAAAATTATTATCAATTATTTGGGATATGAAGAAATTCGGCATACTCAAATTATTCATCAACCTCAAATATACCTTATTGCAAAGCTTAAGATTGACCCAATAAATATTAACTCAATTATTATTCAGGGCGAACATATTGCAATGGTGATACGAGGAGATACAACAATTTATAATGCCGGAGCATTTAAGACAATGGATGGAGATCCTATGTATGAACTTCTTAAAAAACTTCCGGGTGTGGAAATTCAAAACAGCAATGTATTTGTAAATGGTCAGATTATTAAACGTATACTTGTAAATGGATCCCCAATCTTTGCAAACAACACAAAAAGTGCAATTGAATTGATCCGAGCAGATAACATTGAAAAAGTAAAAGTATATGAAGAGTATTCTGCCAAAGACAAAGCATTGGGAGATACTGTTAAAACAAAGGATCGTGTTCTTGATGTAACCACTAAGAAAAAAGTGAGTATTGTTAAACAAATATACCTACAGACTTCTTATGGTGTTTATCTTGAAGAAAATGATCACAATAGCCGTGAAAGCCTTTATAGCTTACAAGGGCAAAATGACCGCCATCAGGTTGGCAATAACCTTATTGCTATGTTTGGTTATGGGGAGAAATCAACCTTTTCAGGAAGTCCTGCCGGAGCATTTGGCAATGATATTTCCGGTTTACTGAAGTGGGATAAAAGCTCAAAAGATTTTAAATATAACTTTCAATCTACTACCATACTATCAAGTAAAAAAAATTCTGTTTATTCAAGTTCAGAAAAAGATTTCTCCCCTAATACATTCTACTCTTCCCGACAGGAATTTATTGATATGAGTTCCAACAATCTGCTATCTAATATAACAAGCAATAATGGCCTCACACTAAGATTTCACAAAAGGCACAGGCTTTCAATTCACCTTGGATTAACAGGTGCTCGTAAAGAATTTAACAATAGTGTTTATAATAATATTTTGTTGAATGGTGTTACTGCATATTTATCGAACATGGAAAGATCTGATAATATGGACAATATCTCTTTCAACTCATCAATTAAGTATAATTACAACTTAGGAAAACCCAGAAGAGATCTTACGACACAATTCTCATATTCAGTAGGCGCTGGCTTTGGCAATGGCTGGAACATTGATACTCTGGCTTCAGGTACACAAGAAATTTTTCTGTCAAACAATCAAGATAACAACAATTACAATTTTGGTGGTGAAATATCCTATACCGAACCTTTGACAAAGAGATCGTATTTATTTCTCCAATATGTAGCTGAGAAAACTAATAGCAAATCAGAACTGTTAAGTGTTGATAGGATAACAGGGCTTGGCGATCAGAAAAACAGTTTTGATTATTCCCAAAACTACTTAGCTCATAAAGCATCAACACGTTTCTTATATAACAGTAATGAAATAAATTTAAATGTTGGTATAGGTGTTCAATTAATACAACAAGATATTACTGACAGACTCCCCAATTTTCTTGATAAATCAAGGACTTATAAAAATTTGACACCCAATTTGCTGTTAAAATATACCAAATTGCCTCATCTATTTGAATTAGATTACTCAGAAACAGTTTCACTTCCATTTATTGAGCAATTACGAGATGTATTATACACCTATAACTCACCCTTATATATTACTGGCAATCCATCACTTAAGGAGACAACCCAACGCTCATTAAATCTTAAATACTCAATTACAGACTTCAAAACTTTTAGCTCATGGATATTTAATGTCAAAGCAGACTTTTTTCAGAATGCAATTGTTTTAAAAGAAGAGTTTTTTAGTAGTAGTACCATAATACAAAAATACGGAGATTTCGAATTTCCAACCGGTTCAACTCTTCAAACAACTGAAAATGCTATGGGTCGGTTCTCAATTAATTCAAATATCAAGTATTCTTCAAGATCAAAATTACTCAACTCTCGGGTCACGATAGGACTAAACTATTCGTATGATAAGATTCCTTATTATTTAAAAGAGACATTACTTAACAATAATATGCAAGCCGCCGGTCTGAATATCGGAATTATATCAGATTTCTCTGAAAAATTAGAATTAATGTTGTCTTCAGAGACTTCAATAGGTTATTACGAAAGAGATGAAAATACTGTTTTGAAAGAGGTAAGAGGGTCAATAAGCAGCAACATAAGATGGAATTTGTGTAAGCGGGTTTGGTTGAATGCAAATGGAATGTTTAGAACTAGAAATACTAATGTACCGGGAACATCTTTGAACGAGATCATAGTGAACACAGAGTTACTTTACAGATTTGGTAAAGACTATAATGGGAATATAAGCTTAAATTTTAACGATATTTTCGACCAGTACAAATCATTTAGTGTTCTGATGAAAAACGACTATATTCAGACACAACGAATGGCTGTTCTGGGACGCAATTTATACCTCAAAATATCTTATGCATTCTAATAAGGTTTAAAAAAACTATCCGAATATATCAATTCCTGCCAATGTTTTCCACCCCCCTGTACTGAATCGCCTCGGCAATATGGCTGACGGATATATTTGTGCTGCCATCAAGGTCGGCGATGGTGCGGGAGAGTTTAAGAATTCGGTGGTAGGCGCGGGCCGAGAGGTCAAGTCGTTTTACTGCAGTGGCAAGCAGACTCTTTTCGGCAGAGCCGAGATGGCAATGCACTTTGATTTCTGGCAGAGTCATAGATGAGTTGGTTCGTTTTGAGTTGGCAAACCTTTTGAATTGCACCGCCCTTGCCCACCGTACTCGTGCTGCAATATCAGCCGAGCTCTCTGATAATGTTGCCGACATTAGTAAATCTCCCGGAACCGGGCTTACATCCAGATGAATATCTATTCTGTCAAGTAGTGGGCCGGAGATCTTTGAACGGTACCTTTGAACCTTATACGGCATACATTGACACTTATCACCCGGTTGTCCGTAATAGCCACAAGGGCATGGGTTCATAGAGGCAACAAGCATAAAGTTGCATGGGTAACTCACTTTGTATTTTGATCTTGAAATATTTATGACTTTATCTTCAAGGGGTTGTCTGAGCAGCTCCAACAGCTCTCTCGAAAACTCAGGTAGTTCGTCAAGGTAGAGTACTCCGTTATGTGCAAGCGATAATTCACCCGGAAGAGCTTTGGCTCCCCCTCCCGTTACAGCAACTACAGATGTTGAATGGTGTGGAGCTCTAAAGGCTCTTTCATGCATAAGCCCGGCACTCTTGCCGTTGTTAGCAAACCTCCCTGCCACCGAGTAAATCATACTTGTTTCTATTGACTCTTCCCTCTCAAGCGGAGGTAGTATTCCTGCAAGAGCCTTTGCCATAAGACTCTTCCCAGAACCCGGAACTCCGCACATTAAAATGTTATGAGACCCGCTTGCAGCAATCTCTAACCCCCTTTTGACATGCTCCTGCCCTCTTATCTGGCTAAAATCGGGGATTCTTCTCTCTTCAAGGGTTCTGGAATCAATATAGGTTACTGGCTTTAACGGAGAAACACTCCCCTCCTCCAGCAGAACAGAGATAACCTCCGAGAGGCCGGTCACTCCATATACCTCTATTTCTGAAATATCGCAGGCCTCCAATGCTGATTCAACGGGTAATATTATCCCCTTGAACATCTCCTTCGCAGCATGAATTGCCAGAGGGAGTGCACCGGGAACCGGCCTTAGTGATCCGTCAAGTGCAAGCTCTCCCAGTATTAAATAGCTACTTAAAGAGGGAAACTCATACTGACCCGAAGCAGCCAGTATTCCGATTGCTATTGCCAAATCGAAAGATGATCCCTCTTTTTTCAAATCTGCAGGTGCCAGGTTGACCACAATCCGCTTGCCGGGCATCTTTGCACCTATGGTCAAAAGCGCAGTAGTAATTCTTTGCTGACTCTCCCTGACAGCACTGTCGGGGAGCCCTACCAGGTAGAAACTTATCCCCTGCGAAACATCAACCTCTACCGTAACGGTTATTGCCTCAATTCCCAGACATGCACCGCAATATGTTCTACACAACATTTTCTTGTAAAACTATGTTATTTCAATCTGTAATGAAAACAGAGCAGTTCGGTTTATCCAATGTTGAATTTTATTTATTCATTATTAAAAATCCCCTTTTAAATTTTAACTTTGCACCAATGGACAACTTGAATCCGGCCAAACTTATAGACTGTGCCTCAATTGAGGAGATACCCTCTCTGTTACATTCCGAGGGGCGTGTCATAGTTATTATTGATCAAAATATCAAAGAGTTATACGGCCACCATTTCCCATTTGAACAGATAGTTGTTGAGGCCTCCGAAAAAAACAAGTCACTTCAGATGGTGGGGCAAATTGCTGCCCGCCTTATGGATCTTGAGGCAGACAGAGATACCTTCTTACTTGTTATAGGAGGAGGAATCCTTACCGACCTTGGTGGATTTGTAGCTTCTGCCTACTTTAGAGGGGTAAAATGCGGATTTGTGCCCACTACCCTGCTTGCTCAGGTTGATGCTTCGCTTGGCGGGAAGAATGGGGTCAATCTTGACGGATACAAGAATATTTTAGGAGTTATCAGGCAACCTGAGTTTACCGTTATATGCCCTGCTTTCCTAAAATCGCTCCCTCATCACGAGATTAACGAGGGTCTGGCAGAGCTTCTAAAGTCATTTATCTTGTTCAGTAACGAGAGTTACAAAGGGCTTTTAAATGCTCTTTTGAAATCAAGGTCAGGTGCTTTAGACACCATTTCTCAGATATCTCCATTTATTGCAGAGGCAGCAAGATTTAAGACTCAGGTTACAGCCCGCGATCTTTACGAAAAAGGGGAGAGAAAGCTGTTAAATCTGGGACATACATTTGCTCATGCCATTGAGAAAGAGTGCGGAATTTCACACGGTGAGGCTGTGGCTGCAGGAATTGTGCTGGCAGCAAAACTCTCTGTAAAACTCTCTGTAACAGGCAAAGCCACGGCAGACAAGATTGAGAATGATTTCAGGCTGCTTGGCCTTAGGACAGCATCGCCTGTTAATACTATGACTCTTGCGAATGCAATTAAACGTGACAAAAAAAGATCGGGAGATAACATAACATTTATATTAATTGAGAAGATTGGCAAATGTGTTGCCTATCCTTTGCCGGTTAACAGTATAGAGGAGTATTTGTATGATTTGTATTAGCATTGGTACGAAGGGGGCGGCAGCAGTAAACGAGGCCCTCTCCAAAGCTCACCTTGCAGAGATCAGGTTTGATCTTACGCAGCTGAACCGTGAGGAGACAGCAGCATTGTTCAGGTCAAAAAAAGATCTTATTGCCACCTGCAGAGCCTATGAAATGCCCTACCCGGAGAGCAGAAAGATGTTGCTGTGGGCTATTCTTGGCAGTAGAACAAGAAAAAGTAAGGGCAAGAGGTATATCGATTTGGATTATGACTCTCCGGAGGATTACAGAAACGAACTTATTACAGCCGCAAGAAAAGGTGGCTTTAAAATAATATTGTCGTACCACAATTTTAACAACACCGAGAGCTACGAAAGGCTCTGCGAGATATACGAAAACTCCCGTGAAAGGGGTGCAGATATTGTAAAATTGGTAACAAATGCCAAAACCATTCAGGAGTGTTCACGTCTGATAAGGCTTTATAAACAATATCCCAAAGATACTCTGGTTGCATTTTCTATTGGTGATGAGGGTAAATTCACACGTCTTCTCTCTCACTCAATCGGCGCTCCTTTTATCTATTGTGCTCTTGATGAGGAGAGTCGCACTGCTCCTGGGCAATTCACTGTTGCAGAGGCAGAGAGGCTTACTTCGAAGAAATTTTACCCCCACAACGTTAACCGCAAGGGGGTAATCAAAAAGATTACTGCCCCGGCATCCAAAAGCCATGCTCAGAGAGCAATTCTTTCAGCAGCATGGGCAAAGGGAAAGAGCTCTCTTTATGCATATACGCCATGTGCCGATACTGAGGCTGCAATTGAGCTGGTCAGATCGCTTGGTGTAAAGGTCAAGTCAGAAAAGTGTAAACTCCCGAAATTCCGACTTGAAATTACAAGTCCGGGCATTGAAGAGATATCAAAAAGACTTGCAAAAGAGGAGATCTTCTCAAAAAACATTAAAAAGGTTGAACTCAATGTTGGTGAGTCAGGTCTGCTTTGCCGGCTTATGCTCCCTACTGCAGGGCATCTTCCGGGAAAGAGCAAGGGGGTTGACGAGGTTACCATAACCGGGGAGGGCAGTCTTAAAAAGAGAGAACTCTTCTCTACTGACGAACCTTTAAAAAATATCGGGTTAAATGTTGCAACCACAGAGGGCAAGCTGCCGGCGGTGGTTTCAGGGTCCATTAAAGGCTCCTCATTTAACATGTCGGGTAAGGGTGGCTCACAACTATTGTCGGGAATGCTAATGGCGCTCCCTATGTGTGAAAAGAGCAGTATAATTACCCTCTCTGAGCCCACAAGCACTCCATACATAGAACTTACGGTAAAAACCATTAAGGAATTTGGTGTAATCGTTACAAACGAGGACCCTCTTGAATTCAAAATTCCCGGCAGACAGAAGTACAAATCAAAAGCATTTTTGCCAATTGAGGGTGACTGGAGCGGAGCCTCTATGCTAATGGTTGCAGGTGCAATCAGCTCAGGTATAACAATAACCAACCTCCCCATAAACTCAAAGCAGGCAGATGAAAAGATTCTGGATGTTTTGAGGGGATGCGGTGCCGAGGTTAAGATTACCGAATATCCAAAATACCTTGTCATGTGCGGCGATGTACCATGTGCATTAAAGGACGATAACACAAAAGAGATAATACTAGGTTCCAAAATAGAGATATTTCCGCCAAAGGGCAACCTGATGTCCTTTGAATTTGACGCCACTAACTCCCCCGACCTCTTCCCTACACTTGTTGTACTTGCGCTTAACTGTTCCGGCATAAGCCGTATCAAGGGCGTTGGAAGGTTATCCAACAAGGAGAGTAACAGGGCAGAGAGCCTCTTCTGTGAATTTACAAGGCTGGGTGCCCATATTGATATTGATGGCGATTCGATGATAGTTGAGGGGGGAGAGCTTCATGGAGGCTTATGCTCCTCTTATAAAGACCACAGAATAGCAATGTCGCTTATAACGGCATCATTAAATATTAAGGATAAGGTTTATGTTGATGACCTTAACTGCATTTCCAAATCTTTCCCTGATTTCATAAAGAACTTTAAATAGAGGGGCGATGAATACATTTGGTAAACTATTTCGCGTACAGCTTTTTGGAGAGTCACACGGGCCCGCAATCGGAGTGGTAATTGATGGCATTCCTGCCGGTTTACCTCTAACACCTGAGGAGTTCCGCGACGATCTTTTAAGAAGGTCAGGAGGCAGAAAGGGTGGCACTCCGCGTATTGAGGAGGATAGTCTTATCTTTTTGAGCGGAGTTGTTCAGGGGCATACAACCGGATCACCCCTTGCAGTTATTGTAAACAACAAAAATACAATATCTTCTGATTACGAATCATTTAAAAATTCACCGCGCCCGGGTCATGCAGATTTTGTCTCCCGTCTTAAATCCGGAGGTTACTCAGATGCACGGGGCGGAGGGCACCACTCAGGAAGAGTAACACTCGCTCTTGTTATTGCAGGTGTAATTGCAAAGAAACTATTATCGCCGGCTGTTGTATCGTCAAAAATTATTGAAATCGGGGGTGAAAACCCTTGGGACGCAAAACTCGATCAGGCAATAGCAGAGGGCGATTCGCTGGGAGGAATAATTGAGTGCAGAATAGATGGCATTAGGGCAGGAATTGGAGAACCATTCTTTGACTCTTTAGAATCGGTACTCTCGCATATTGTTTTTGCCATTCCCGGGATCAGGGGCATTGAGTTTGGAGACGGGTTCAAGGCTGCAGGAATGTGGGGTTCGGACCATAATGACCCAATTTTGACTACATCGGGAGAGACTGCAAAAAACGGCTCAGGAGGAGTAAACGGAGGCATATCCAACGGCAACCGGATTGTCCTTAGGGTAGCGGTCAAGCCAACCTCAAGCATATCAAAGGTTCAAAATAGTATTAATCTTAAATCAGGAAAGATTGAGGAGCTTAAAGTTTTAGGCAGACACGATGCATGCTTTGCTCTCAGGGTTCCGGTTGTACTTGAGGCGGCCGTTTCAATTGCTCTTGTTGATATGCTTTACCAGGCATCTGCGCCTCATATATGGGGCCATGGGGTAGTAGTCAAAGATCCTCTGAACTGATTCATTGTTTTCTAGCATTGGGTACGAAACCAGTTTCTTCACTCCATATTTTACATACTGTATGTTAAGTTGGTGAAAAATTATCGCATTTACCCCTTTGTTTCTGTATTCAGGCAGAGCTCCAATAAGATTCATCTCCATCTCTTCATAATTGGCTAATGCCTTTTTAAGGTGGATAAATCCAAACGGAAACAGTCTCCCTTTTGCTTTTTGAAGCGCCACTGCAATTGACGGCATTGTAATGGCAAAAGCAGCCAGCTGATTGTTTTTATCCAGAAGTATTACAACCATATCCTGATTGAGTACAGGAACAAATTGTTTTACAAGCAGTTTGTACTCCTTTACTGAAAGCGGGGAGAAGCAGTAAAGAGAAGAAAATGCCTTATTATAAGTCTCAAACAGCTCCATTGCATATTTATACAGATCTTTCCGGGTCACCCTTTCCAATATCCGCAGACCAAATCTCTCTTTTACAATCTCTGAATACTGCTCAATCTTTTCCGGCATTGTCTCAGGCACAGTAAGAACTCTTTGTACCCAATCAACCTCTTTGCAATACCCAAGTCTCTCCAAATGTTCAAGATAGTATTCAAAATTATAGAGAGTGTTGGCAGTAGCTCTCTTCTCAAACCCCTCAACAAGCAAACCCTGTTTGTCCATGTCATTAAACCCTTGAGGCCCGCTCACCTTTTCCATTACAAGTTCATTAGCCCACTCCTCAACTTTTGCAATCAGAGCCTCACTAACAGAGTAATCATCAATGAAATCTAACCACCCGAAACGCAACCTTTTCTCATTCCAAACAGCGTTTGATTTATGGTTCACAATTGCAGCCACCCTTCCCACAACTTTTCCATCACTATAGGCCAAAAACAGCTTTGCCAGGCAGTATTCGTAAGAGGGATTTTTATCCCTGCGTAAAACACCAAGTTCATCCGATCTTAACGGACACACCCAGTTAGGCTCATTTTTGTAAAGTTCCTCGGCAAACATAACAAAAGAGAGGTACTCCCTTGCGGTAAGTACCTCCTTAATTTCAACCTTCATTTTCTGAATTCATTTGTTCATTACTCATAAGCCCATTATTCCCGACTTTAATAGCATCATTTTTAATTTCCAATGCTTAAAACTGAAATAAAATTTATATTTCACCCGTTTAAATAGCATTATTTTAAATCCTCTGTACTTAAAACAATATATGTTTTAAAAGTTCGCTTTAAAAATTAGTGTGAAAAAATCCTATTAACTTAAAAATTTAAATAATTCAATTTCAGGCTCTTGAGCTTCACAAACTTTTAGCACATGAATTAGACTTTCACAAATTTGGTTTCCCGTGTGTTTACTTAACAACAGAGCCGGCAACAGCGTTTGCAACAAGCGCTCTCAACCTTACAACGCTGCCTTTATCATCTGGGTGCACCCTGTTGGCAAGAAGGATTACCGCTACTTTTGATACAGGGTCAATAATGATTGATGTTCCGGTATAGCCGGTGTGACCAAATGTTTTAGTCGGGTGAAACAGATTTCCGTTGTTTGATGCGTATGATGAGTAGTTGTCCCAGCCAAGTGACCTGCCAAGTTGCTCAACATCCTTTGGAACCCTAGTCATTGTCTCAACAGTTAAAGAACCCAAAATTCTTTTGCCGTTATACTCTCCTCCATTCATCAAAGCCGCAGCAATAATTGCCATATCTTCGGCATCTGAGAATAGTCCTGCGTTTCCAGAGTTACCGCCATTTAACAACCTTGCAAGTGGGTCATGAACCTTACCAAGAATTACAGTACCATCTGCCTGTTTTTCGGTTGGAGCTATTTTGGCGTACATTTCAGGTTTCGGGTTAAAGGTTGTGTTCTTAAGACCAAGAACGTCAAACACATTTTTTTGAGCATACACTTCAAGCTTCACACCTGTAACATTCTGAAGAACATTCTGCAGGGTAATAAAGTTAAGGCAGCTGTACTGGAACTTTGCACCAGGTTTGAAATCTCTTTTGCACGTTGCAATATATTCAATCAGCCCTTCCGGTGCAGGTGAACCATATTTCGCCACTAAATCTGCTGCAGGAGCATAAGGAGGAAGCCCTGACGAGTGTGTCAAAAGGTCAATAATTCTTATATCAGTTGGTCTGCCACCTTCGGGGTTCTCATATCCCTTGAAGCCGGGAATGTACATCGACACATTGTCAGTCAAACGAATTTTACCCTGCTCAACAAGTTGCATAAAGGCAATTGCTGCTCCCAAAGGTTTCGAAACAGATGCAAGGTCAAAAACAGTGTTTACATCCATCTTCTCAACCTTAGGATATACCGATTTGTTTCCGTAGCTCTTCAGATAAACCATCTTTCCATCTCTGACAACAGCCAAAACAGCACCCGGAACCTCACCAATTTTTATTGAATTTTCAATTATTGCATCAACATTTGAGAGTCTTGCAGGATCCATTCCTGCCTTGTCGGGAGTTACCCGTGGAAGCGGTTGCGCCAGAAGTGCAGCAAATGTGAAGATTACAGAAAGTGAAAGAATAAGCTTTTTCATTTTATAAGTGGTTTAAAAGTAGTTTATAAGTAGTTTACGTGCTAAATCAAACAGACAAGCCGTTTTGTTTGTACAAATGTAATAAAACTGCCCAACTTTACATACACCAAATTCATACACCAAATTTTTCCGCACCGGGGCATTCATCCCTGGGAATTCTTTCCTCATGTCTAATAATCAACAACTTAAGCCATAATCAACAAAATGTCTATATAACTGATTATGAGTGTTAAGGAAAGAATTCCCAGGGATTGAGTGAAATCCATGTAAGACTTGCGTGTCGAACTTCATTTTAACCTAATAATCAGTGATTTAACCCAAATGTCAGAACTACCTAAGTCGCTGATAATGTGCGTTAAGGAAAGACTTCCCAGGGATTAAAATGTGCTCCGCTCCAGTTTGTGGAAACTACTTGCATATGTACCATGTATAAACAGGGCATCAAAGCATTTACACCACCACCAATACACCACCACTTTAGGAATTGACTCATTTTTACAGCGCTTGTAATCAACAACATACCACAAACTGGCGCGGAGAAAAAAAGAGGACAACCAAAAATTGGTCATCCTCTTTTTAATTAAAATTTTTCGGGAAAAATTACTCAGCGCGCTCTCTTGGAGTGTTGCTGCGGCCACCTCTGTCATTTCCGCCACGTCCTCTGCTACTGCCGCCGCTACCGCCTCTGCGATCGCCGCCACCTCTGTTATCTCTTCCTTCGTTACGTCCGCCTCTGCGTGGTCTGTCGTTGCGTCCACCTGCCGATTGTGGTGCTGCAGATGCTGCTGACACGCCTGAGTTAGGAGAAAGATCTCTCTTACCGTAAACTTCACCGTTGCAGATCCATACTTTAATACCGATAACACCTACTTTAGTGTGTGCTTCAGCATGAGCATAGTCGATATCTGCACGGAAAGTGTGAAGTGGAGTACGACCCTCTTTGTAAAGTTCTCTTCTTGCCATCTCAGCTCCGCCAAGACGACCGCTTATAAGAACCTTAATACCTTCTGCTCCCATTCTCATTGTAGATGCCATAGCCATCTTGATTGCACGACGGTATGAAACACGTCCCTCAACCTGGCGAGCTATGTTGTTTGCAACTATATTTGAGTCAATCTCAGGTCTTTTAACCTCAAAGATGTTGATCTGAACCTCTTTGTTAGAGATTTTTTTCAACTCCTCTTTCAGCTTGTCAACCTCCTGACCGCCTTTTCCGATAATAAT
>Ga0351921_1018_pt1 | contig 30068 bp, 21 predicted proteins | sample BONcelHT113001C9_FD_206869 | JGI IMG/M metagenome (GOLD analysis project Ga0351921, IMG submission 206869) | Enriched cells from coal bed in the Powder River Basin, Montana, United States - BONCAT cells T11 rep2 HSBNCT.T11.300.1.C9 ... | reverse complement strand
TCCTTCGCCCCGGACGCGAGTCCGGTTTTCCGAACAGGCGAATCTTCGTCTCAGGGACGGAAAATGCCTCGGCCAGACCATCGAAAGCAACTGATTCTGCCACCCGATCGGCCAGAATAACATGGGAGGCCGCCGCACCCAGGCTTTCGACCTCAGGCACGGGAAGTCCGAGGATCGCCCGAACGTGGAGTTCGAACTCGGAAAGGTTCTGGGAAATCATGGTTACCATCCCCGTATCATGGGGACGGGGAGAAACCTCGCTGAAATAGACCTGGTTGCCCTTGATAAACAGTTCGACCCCGAAAAGTCCGTATCCGCCGAGGGCATCGGTAACAACTTTTGCCTGTCGCTGTGCCTCGCTCAAGGCCTCCTCTGTCATCAGCATCGGCTGCCACGACTCATGGTAATCGCCGTGGATCTGGACATGACCGATGGGAGGACAAAAGCGCGTACCTCCGACATAGCGCACCGTCAGCAGGGTAATCTCGTAGTCAAAGGGAATGAACTCTTCGATAATGACCGTATCCGCCGCGCCACGGGTGCCTTTCATGGCATAGTGCCAGGCATTTTCGATATCGGCCTCTTCCCGGACAACACTCTGGCCCTTGCCTGAAGAACTCATGGTGGGTTTCACCACACAGGGGAGACCTATCTCAGCGATGCCCTTTTTGAACGCTTCCAGGTCGGACGCAAAGCGGTATCCTGCCGTGGGCAGCGCCAGCTCTTCCGCCGCCAGCCTGCGGATCCCTTCCCGATTCATGGTCAGATTGGTAGCACGGGCCGTTGGGATAACCGTGTAGCCTTCCTGTTCGAGTTCCAACAGCGTACCGGTATTTATCGCCTCAATCTCCGGGACGATGTAGCGGGGGCGCTCCTTGCGAATCAGCTCCTTCAATGCTTCTCCGTCCAGCATGTTGATGACATGGCTCCGATGCGCGACCTGCATGGCAGGGGCATTCGCATAGCGATCAACGGCAATGACTTCTATGCCGAGCCGTTGCGCCTCGATAACCACCTCTTTCCCCAACTCCCCCGAACCAAGAATCAAAAGTCGATCGGCATTTTTCCCTAACGGTGTTCCTATCATTTCTACCCCCTCTGCACGAAAGCAAAACTAATTGATCGTGATCTCAAACTGCTCTTGATGAAAACCCGGTTTCGCCCGGACAATTATCCTCTTTTTGAAACATTTTTCCAGGTCCTCCAGCCCCCTCCTCTCCTCATCGTAGAGGAGATCCGCCACCTGAGGATGAACTGTCAGCATGACCTTGGAACCGTGAATGTCAAGTATCTCCCGGCGCAGTTCACGGAAAATCTCCTGACACACGGAGGTTTTTGATTTGATATAGCCGAGTCCCTCGCAATAGGGGCAAGGCTCGCACATGAGCCGTCCGATACTATCGCGCACCCGCTTCCTGGTCATCTCCACAAGTCCGAGTTCCGACATCTTGAGGATGTTGGTTTTCGACTTGTCGGCTTTCAAGGCTTCTTCAAGGGCCGTGAAAACCTTTTCACGATTTACTTCCTTTTCCATATCAATGAAATCGATGATGATGATCCCGCCGATATTGCGCAGGCGCAACTGGTAGGCAATCTCCTTCACTGCCTCCAGGTTGGTCTTCAGAATGGTGTCTTCCAGGTTGTGCTTTCCCACATAACGACCGGTGTTTACGTCAATCGCCGTCAGTGCCTCGGTTTGTTCGATGATAATGTAACCACCCGATTTCAGCCACACCTTCCGCCCCAGAGCCCGGCTGATCTCCACCTCGAGACCGAAATGGTCGAAAATCGGCTCGTTCTCCTCATACAGGTCGATGGAGTATTTGCTTTTCGGCATAAAGGTGCAAAGAAACTGTTCCACCTTGTCATACTCTGCCTTCGTATCCACGACAATCCTGTCGACGTCTTCACTGAGGATGTCACGCAGGACCTTCTGGGTAACATCGAGATCCGAATGAATGAGACAGGGTGCATGGGCCTGCTCATTCTTTTTTACAATCTCTTCCCAAAGCTTGGTCAGATACTGCATATCCGCCAGAAGATCATCCTCGCTCTTGCCCTCCGACACAGTGCGGACAATGAAGCCGCCGGAATTGGGACGTATACGTTCAACGGTGTCCTTGAGGCGCTCCCGCTCCACTTCGTTTTCGATCCGTCGCGAAACCCCGACATGGTCAACGGTCGGCATATAGACGAGATGCCGGCCTGGCAGGGAGATATGGGACGTTATCCGTGCCCCCTTCGTGCCGATCGGTTCCTTGGAAATCTGCACCAGGATTTCCTGCCCCTCCTGGAGCAGATCCTCAATGGGATGCATCGGATTCAGACCATGCCCGTCGTTGTTCTGCTCGTCTTCCTTCTTGTCGTTGCCGTCGATGAAGGTTTCAAAATCTTCGATCGCCTCGAACACATCCGCCACATAGAGAAAAGCCGCCTTCTCCATACCGACGTCCACGAAGGCCGCTTGCATGCCCGGAAGCACGCGAATAACTCTTCCTTTGTAAATATTGCCCACAATCCCCTTGACCCTGCTCCGCTCGATGTAGAGTTCGGCAATTGTGCCGTTCTCGATCAAGGCAATGCGGGTTTCATGGGACATGGTGTTAATCACCAGTTCGTTTGGCATTCGCACCCCGTTCTCTTACAAAGTATATATATAGAAATAACCGTAAATGTTTGTGAAGTTTGCAACCGGAAACTCCGAAACAGTGCTATCCCCCGGTGGGCTGGGGCTTTCCCGGAGTCTCTCGTACGGCTTCATTGCACGACAGCGACAGCAAGGAAAGCGCCTGAAGCCGGCAGGTTGCCCGATCCGTGTCTCGGGTGACGACCGATTACGAGAGGCTTCGGGGAAGTTCCAGCCCAACCCCTGCCGAGACTTTCCGGATGGAAACTATGTAAAAATTCCATTATCACCGGCAAGCTTAACCGGATTTAATCCCCAACGCAAGCGTTGATGACAAGCCTTAGGTAACCATCCGGAAACAAACCTCTCGCTTCTCGATACGTGCCGCCCGCAGTTCTTCTTCAGGAATACCGGTGATAGCCGAGGCGAATTCAAGAGGTTTTCCCCGTTTTACCACCATCTCCAGCGTATCGGAGGTTGCCTGAAGCTCGGAAAGCTCGTGCCGGAGATCAATTTCGACCGTCTTTCCTTTTTTCACCCTGCAATGCGGAGAGGTTTCCAGGCGGAGAAACTCTTCCGCCTTTTCCGGTAGATGCGGCACCAGACCTTCGGGCAGGATGACCCGATAGCGGACAGCCTCAATAAGAACACTGAGTGACTCGCTCCGCAGGGGGATCTGAGACGCTTCGAGGATTCTGAGCCCTTCCGGTAACGTCGCATTCAGAGCGTCCTGCACGCTTCGAGAATCGAGTCCGGCATCAATTTCCATGTCGAAATATTCAGCCCAGGATTCCACACCCACCGACAGTGCGCCGGCAAAAGAAAACTTTGGATGAGGGTGGAAGCCAAGGGAATAGCGAATGGGAATCGCGGCCCGGCGCACGGCACGGGTAAAGAGATGCAGCAATTCGAGATGACTCAAAAGACTCATGGCCCCGGTTTTTGAGAAACGGAGCCGCAGCCTGGAAACATCGACAGCTTCCCCATTCACCCCTGTCTCCCGCGGGGCAGCCGATTTTTCAGGATCCGTCACAACCTGCTGTCCACTTCCAGATAGCATGGCGAGATCATCCGCTGGCGGCTGATAAAGCCTCATCCTGATCCGGGAAAAATCACAGACGCCGCATTCCTTACAACCGTCACGACAATCTCCGGTGAGAACTTCCTCGCGGGACTTCTTCACCTCTTCCAGAAGAAAATCAGCGGTAACTCCGCAATCGAGGCGCGCCCACGGCAGAATCTCGCCATATTCGCGTCGCCGCAGATAAAATTCCGGATCGATCCCGGCAGCTGCAAAGGCCTGCTGCCATTTCTGGAAATCATGGTGTTCACCCCAGCCGTCAAAGCGGCAGCCCAGCTTCCTCGCCTCTATGAGGGCCCGTGCCAGACGACGGTCTCCTCTCGCAAAAACCCCTTCCAGAAACGAGAGGCTTGCATCATGCCACTTAAAGGCCAATTTGCGTTTTTTCAGTTCCCCGCGAAGAAATCGCTGTTTTTCACCAATCTCGGCGCATCCGATTTGAGGCTCCCATTGAAATGGCGTATGGGGCTTGGGAACAAAAGTGCCAACCGAAACAGTCACGTCACCGCCGTGACCGGTCCCTTTCCCTGCCCGCTTTACCTGGGCTGACATTTCGGCAATGCCAAAAACATCGTCCCGGGTTTCCGTGGGCAGGCCGATCATGAAATAGAGCTTTATTGTCCGCCAGCCGGCCTCAAAGGCATTCCGCGAATTGAGAATCAGATCCTCCTCGGTAATTCCTTTGTTAATGACTTTGCGCAGTCGCTCCGTCCCCGCCTCGGGGGCAAGGGTAAAGCCGGTCTTCCTGACCTTGACGATCTCGTCGATAAGCTCACGCGTCAGGCTCCCAACCCGCAACGAGGGCAGTGCCACGGCGACACGCTCTGCCTCTAAGCTGGACATGAGTGTCTTGAGCAGGCCCGAGATACAACCATAATCTGCCGAAGAAAGGGAGAGGAGAGAAATTTCATCATAACCGGTGTTCTTCAGCACCGCTTTGATTGTCTCCACAATCTTTTCCGGAGACCTCTCGCGAACCGGGCGGTACAGGTACCCGGCCTGGCAAAAACGGCAGCCACGGGTACAGCCGCGGGCGATTTCCATGCTGACCCGATCATGAACCGCTTTCAGGAAAGGCACAACCGGTCTCGTCGGATAGGGAAGCTCCTCCAGATCGGCGGCAATACGCCGCGTCACCTTCTCATAGCCCGGTTTGAGCGGAGCAATTTCTGAAATCCGCCCGTCCTGGTGGTAGGAAACCGAGAAGAGCGATGGGACGTAGACACCCTCTACCGCAGAGAGCCGCTCGAGGAGATCCTGTTTGGTCCCGGATACTTTCTTCCAGTCCCGATAGATGGTTGCAATTTCAAGAATTGCCTCCTCACCGTCGCCGAACAGAAAAATATCAAAGAAATCGGCAAGCGGCTCGGGATTCCCCGCGCAGGGGCCACCCCCAAGTACCAAGGGAAACTCTTCACCACGTTCCGTGGCCAGGAGTGGAATGCCCGAAAGCTCCAGCATGTTGAGGATATTCGTGCAGGACAGTTCATATTGGAGGGTAAATCCGAGGATATCGACCTTGGCCAGTGATGTTCCAGTCTCCAGGGTAGTGAGAACCTCACCCGAGGCCCGCATGGCGTCTTCCCTGTCAGGCCAGGGGGCGTACACCCTTTCGGCGCCGATCCAATCGACATTATTCAAAATCGCGTAGAGAATCTGGAGGCCAAGGTGACTCATCCCCACCTCATACACGTCAGGAAAAGCCAGCACAAAGCGCACATCCACAGCTTTTTTGACAACCGAACCAATCTCACTGCCCATGTAACGCGCAGGTTTTTCAACGGAAAGAAGTGAATCGTACTGCAAATGACCTCCTGAAAACTGCACCAATGATTTCCCTGACTGCAAGCCGTAACCTTCCACAGGGGGCGGGTAACCAGCAGACCCTTTCGACCAAAAAAGCCGCATCAAAAGATGCGGCTTTTATTATTTCCGGAATCCCTATTCGGCATTTTCAGCGACCACCCCTATTGTAAGACGTATCCGCACGGAAACTCCGGGAGGGAAATCGGGTGCTTTCCGATGTGGAAAGGAACGGCCGTTTCGGACGGTATCGAAAAGTATTTTTGTACCATGATGGCCGGATTTTTACAACCCTGTTCACATCAACGTCACCATGGACAGCAAAATACTTCTGGAGAATCAGCAGGTAAGACCCCACACCCTCCGAATCCGAGGCGAAGACCTACGAAGGAGTTTCCAGCAAAGAAGCCGACGGTGAAGCGACAAGAATCATGGTACCCAGTCTAACGTTCAGCCCCAACACTGGCGCCACCACCAGCAAGTCGCCGTTTTCCAGCGTGGTCACGGTTATCGCTTCCACCCGCAGCATATCCTCAGGAAAAGCACTGGTGACGGGAGTGCCTTCGCGCTTTTTGTTTGTTGCCGCAACGATGCGGCCGTCGAGCCGGGCAACAAGGATTTCCTTCATATTCGGCTCTCTGACGAACTGTGCCAGATACTGGTTGAGTTGATCAAAGCTGCCGCGCATCATCTCGCTGCGCACGACCCAAACCAACGGGATGGCAACCAGACGCAAAGAGGATCTGTTCTGTTCGACAAGAACCGTTGTCGCCCTCTGCGTCAGTTCAGCCCTGGCCCGGGAAACCGCGATATTTTTCCAGACATAGGTTCCCGCAAGAGCAAGAATGAGCAGAACCACGCCGACGCTCCGCCAGTTGCGGGCCACGGTCATGAACAGCGGGTGCTTCGAAACTTTCCCCGTTGGCTCCTGTCCGGTCCCGTCGCCCGGTGAGGTATTTTCCGCTGATACGTTATTTTCTTCTGTCATGTCAGACCTCCTGAAGCAAGAATTTTTGTTTACTGCGCTGCCACGGAACCGGTTCTTCTCCGCAACCATTTGTCGATCTCTACCACGACGACCACAACCCCCGAAACCGCAAGGATCCGCAACCACTCGACACCCGTTATCGGTACCGTGCGGAAGACCCATTGCAAAGGTGGCGCATAGATAAAGGCAACCTGGGCCAGGAAAGCGGCAATCATGCTGTAGAACAGAAACGGATTGCCGAGTGGGTTCATGCGAAATAGCGACTCATGTTCGGAGCGGCTGTTCCAGGCCTGAAAAAATTGAAAAAACACCATGGTGGTGACCGCAACGGTCCGGGCCTTTTCCAGGGAAGCTCCCTCATTGAGGGCCGTAACATAGTTCCAGACGATGCCGGCGGAGATTACCAGACCAACCAGGACGGTCCGCTCCACCAGCAGCCGGGACATGATCCCTTCCCCGGGGTTACGGGGCGGACGGTCGATGATGCCTTTTTCCCCCGGCTCGAACGCCAGCGCGACGTCCTGGAGGCCGTTGGTAACCAGATTGATCCAGAGCAGCTGGGCCGGTATATAGGGAATGGGCACGCCCAGAATCATGGCGCCGATGATGGAAATTATGGAGGCAACCCCGGTAGGGATCAGGAAAAAGGTGACCTTGCGCAGGTTGTCGAAGACGATCCGCCCCTCCCTGACTGCATGAAAGATGCTGGCAAAATTGTCGTCGGCTAGCACCATGTCGGAGGCCTCCTTGGCCACATCGGTGCCGGTTATGCCCATCGAGATGCCGATGTGTGCCGCTTTCAACGCCGGGGCGTCATTGACGCCATCGCCGGTCATGGCAACCGTTTCGCCGTGTCTGAGGAGTTGCCGGGTTATGCGCAGCTTGTGTTCCGGTGCCACCCGGGCGTAAATGGATACCTGCTGCACCCGGTCAAACAGGGCGTCATCGCTCATGGCTTCAAGGTCTCGACCAGCCAGCACCCCTTCCTCTCCGGCCACGATGCCCAGCTCCCTGCCGATAGTCTCGGCGGTAACGGCATGGTCACCGGTGATCATCACCACCCGCATACCGGCCCGTTTACAGCCGGCAATGGCTTCGATGACCTCAGGCCGGGGCGGGTCGATCATACCCTGCAGACCGGCAAATAGCAGCCCCGTCTCAATATCATGATGCTGCAGTTCGTCTTGATCGGCAGGCGCCTCCTTCCAGGCAAAGGCCAGCACCCGCAAACCCTTCTCGGCAAATGACGTTGCCCTGGAAAGTATTTCCTCCCGGTCAGTCGTGTCGCCGCACATTTCCACAATCCGCTCCGGCGCACCCTTGACGAATATCAGCTTTTTATGCTCATGCTCATGCAGCGTCGCCATAAAGCCCCGCTCCGATTCGAAGGGGACAATGGCAAGCTGCCGGTAGCGCTCCTTTTCCTCTTCCGGCAGCAGCCCGGCCTTGAGGGCGGAAACGATCAGTGCCCCCTCGGTGGGATCACCGTCAATCTTGAAACGCCCTTCTTCCTCGAACAGGTCCGATTCGTTGCAGAGCAGGCCAATCCTCAGCAGCCTGGCAAGGGGCCCGTTTCCGGCCAGTGAGTCCTCGCCATCAGGAATAATCTCTCCCGACGGTTCGTATCCGATGCCGCTGACTCCGTAGCTGCACTCCCCGTCAAAGAGCCGGGTAACCGTCATTTCATTGCGGGTCAGGGTGCCGGTCTTATCAGAGCAGATAACCGTGGTGCTGCCGAGGGTCTCCACTGCGGGGAGCTTCCTGATGATGGCATTATTTTTCGCCATGCGCGCCACACCGGCCGCCATGGCAATGGTCACCACGATAGGCAGGCCTTCGGGAATGGTTGCGACCGCTGCCGCAACCGCCACCATGAACATATCCTTGACGCTCTCGCCCAGGAACAGGCCGACGGCGAACAGGGCGCCGGAGGCGACCATGACGATCAGGCCGATAAGCTTGGCGAAACGGTCGATCTTATCCTGAATCGGGGCCCTGACCAGGCCGATGTCCCTGACTTCGCCGGCAATGGCGCCAAGCATGGTTGCGCCCGCCGTGGCAAAGACCACCCCCTTGGCCCGGCCGTTAATCACCGACGTTCCCATGAACGCCATGTTAGTCTGATCAGCCGCCATCAGGTTGTCTTGAGGAAGAGGACCAGTGTGTTTCTCCACGGGCAGCGATTCCCCGGTCAGCATCGCCTCGTCGATGCGCAGTTCATTAGTATGAATCAGGCGCAAATCGGCAGGAACCCTGGCCCCGGAGGCAAGCAACACCATATCGCCCGGCACCAGCTCGGTTCCGGGTATCTCCTTTTCCCGGCCGTCCCGAACGACCCGCGCCTTTGACACCAGGAGCTGCTTCAGGGAGCGGACGCTCTCTTCGGCTTTGAACTCCTGCAGGAAGCCGATCAGGGCATTCAGCAGCACCACCGCCAGGATGACGCCGGTATCAATGTATTCTTTCAACAGCAGAGTAACAAAAGCGGCAATCAGCAAGATATAGATAAGCGGACTGGTAAACTGGTGCAGCAGGATCTTCAGCCTGCTGATCCGCTCCTCTTCCGCCAGCTTGTTAAGGCCGTACTTCTCCAGACGCTCTCCGGCCTCCCGCACACTGAGACCCTCCTCCGAGGTTCCCAGCTTTTCAAATATCTGCCGCACCTCCAGCTGATACCAGTTCATGCTTTCCTCTCTACGGTGAGTCAACGCTGCTGCTCATCCGACAAATCGACATCCCTGCCCTCCGGCTCGGGTAGAAAAACATGAATGTCCCGTCGCGGGTAAGGAATCTCGATGCCGTGTTCGGAGAAAGCCTGGTAGATGCCGAAATTGAGGTTGCTCGTCAGGAGTCCGCTTCGGTGGATAAGACTGGTACTCCAGGCCCGCAGCTCAAAGTGGAGGCCGCTGTCGCCGAATTTCATTAACCGTACACCGGGCGCCGGTTGCTCCAGGACATCCTTATTTTCGGCGGCAACCAGGAGCAGCAACCGTTCCACCAGTTTCACATCGCTTCCGTAGGCAACGTCCACCGGAATGCGAAAACGGACCTTACGGTCCGTGTGACTCCAATTTACCACATTTTCAGTGATAAATTTCGAATTGGGAACAATGATACTGATATTGTCGTTTGTCACTACCTCGGTGCTCCTGCCGCTGATGCGCACCACGTCGCCCTGCACATCCCCCACCTCGATCCGATCGCCCACCTTGATCGGTCTTTCGAACAGGATAATCAAACCGCTGAGGAAGTTGTTGACAATGTTCTGCAGTCCGAAACCGACGCCGATGCCGACGGCGCCGGCCAGCACATTCAGTGCGGTGAAATCAATGCCGGCAGTCTGCAGGATGATGATCAAGCCGATGGCAATGAGAACATACCGGATAATGGACCCGGTCGCCTGACGGGCGCCCGTTTCCATGTGGGCCTTAACGAGAAGCTGTTCCGTTAGCCAGGTCCTGAGCTTGCCGGAAAAATAGAAAAGCAGCACGACAAGAATCAAAAGATAGAGAAAATTCCACAGAGTCAGCTGGGAAGGTCCGATCTTCACCAGGGGAACTTCCAGGAAACTCCTGATCTGTTCAAGTATCTGCTGGATCGCTTCCATGGTAGATCCTCGCTAAAACGGCCAGAACTGTGGAATGAAGATCGTCGCCAGTATCCAGAAAATGATGTTGAGCGGCGTCCCGACCCGGAGAAAATCCGCATAGCGGAACTGGCCCGGACCATAAATGAGGGTATTGGTCTGGTAGCCCACCGGTGTCATGAAACTGGCCGAAGCGGCAAAAGTGATCGCCATCAGCAGCGGACGCGAGTCCACCCCCATAGCCTCGGCGGCAGTGATGGCAATAGGCGCCAGCAGAGCGGCAGTGGCATTGTTGGACATCATTTCGGTCAGCAGCGAAGTTACCAGGTAAAAGGCAGAAACAAGGGCAAAGGGCCCCAAAGCGCCAACCGTTTCCACCAGATAACCGGCAAGAAGCCGGGCGGCGCCGCTGCTTTCCAAGGCGTTGCCAAGGGTAAGCACCCCGGCCAGCAGAAAAATGACCTGCCAGCTTATTGCGGCGTACGCTTCATCAAGGGTCAGGCAACCGGACAATATCATCAGACAGCAGCCGATGATTGCCCCTGAAATAATGGGAACGACCCCGGTGGCAGCCGCGGCCACGACCCCGGACACGATCATGATGGCCGCCAGCATCCGTCTCTTCCTGAAAACAGGCATCTCCACCTGTGAAATCAGGACGAAGGTCTTGTCTTCCCGGAGTTGATCCAGATGATGTTGTTCCACCTCGAACAGCAGCACATCTCCGGAGCGCAGCACCATGTCTTCGAGATCTTCCCGCATCACCAGCCCGCGATGCCGTACCGCCAACGCCGTCAAACCATAGCGTGAGCGAAAGCGCGCCTGCTTCAGGCTTCTCCCGTCAAGGCTCGACCCGGTGGCCACCACCGCCTCTATCAACATCAGTTCCTCGCCGGAAGCCGGCTCATTCTCCTGGCGCAGGGTCACTCCCCGTCGCTCCCTCAGCTTACGGAAACCTTCCAGGTCGCAACGGACCTTCAAATGGTCGCCAGCCTGGAGAATCAGCTGCTCCGGTGGCTCTTTGACAAGTGCCCCGTCCCGGAAGACTTCCGCGCCCCTGATCTGGACATTCTTCAGCAGCGGAGAGCTAACCAGCGCCTTTCCCACCGAGCGGGCTTTGGGCTCCAGCACGATTTCAATCAGGTAGTCGCCGCTGCCGAACAGGGGACTCCCGCCCGTTTCGGCAACCTTGCGGGGGATCAGCCGAATCCCGATCAACAGCATATACACGCTGCCCGCGGCAAAAAATATCAACCCGAGCCGGGTGAATTCGAACATGCCGAAAGCGGGAAGCCCATGCCGTTCGGCAATCGAGGAAACCAGGATGTTGGTGGAAGTCCCCACCAGGGTGCAAACCCCGCCGAACATGGAAGCGAAGGAAAGAGGCATCAACAGCCGCGCGGGTGAAACTCCCGTATCCCGGGCAATGGTCAGCATCACCGGCAGTAAGACCGCTACCGCCGCGGTATTGTTGATAAAGGCGGACAGCCCTCCCACCAGCAGCATCATCACCACCAGTACCAGCCAGAAATTTATTCTGGCAAACCAGCCAAGGATTTTTCCCACCACATTCACCGCGCCGGTCTTGAACAGTCCGGCGGAAAGGATGAACATGGCGCCCACGGTAACGGTGGCCGGGTTGCTGAACCCGCCTATAGCCTCCTGGGGAGAAATGAGGCCGGAAAGCAGCATGGTGCCCATCAGAATCATCGCCGTCAGGTCCACCGGCAACCGCTCGGTGGCGAACAGGATGACGGCGGACACAACCAACCCCAGCACAAGAAGCATTTCGACCGTCATAGCGGTTCTCCGGAAAGGGAAAGATCTTTGGCCTTTACCCCAACCGCAACGAGCGGTCGGGACGCTTCACGGAAACTGCGGTGTGGCATGCCGGGGCGGTAATGGCCCTCCCGGCCCAGTTACTGATTATTTGTAGTAATAGTGCCGCACATGTCCCACCAGGTCAAGGACCCGGGTCGAAATACCCGGGAAATTCCCCCACATTACCCCCACATCTCCGTCAAGCTCCTCCTCCGGGCAGAAATAACAGTTCGGCAATGGCCTTTCCGGTCGCTGTCTGAAAAATGTTTTGAATCAGGTCCCGGGTTTTCGCGGCATCCCGCAGGTCAAACTCATCGCCGAGATTCACCAGCCAGTCTGCATCCCAGATAACGCGAAAATTGTCCGTATCCACCTCGCCGGGGGAGTGGTGTGAGGCAATAATCTCACACACTTCGGCAATAACTGTTTCATCAAATTTCAAAACAGACAGGATCTCGCGAGCGACCGGCGGACCCTCGCTTTCCTGCAGATTACCGGCGGACGATCCGTACTTTCTTTCCGCCTCCCGAATCCCGATGTCGTGCAGCAGGGCAGCGGCAATCACCACGAGACGATCCCCCTTCTCCTGCTTCAGGATCTCCTCGGCAAATCCGGTAACCCGAAGAGCATGGTCAACTCTCCTCTGATCGGCGCCGAAATAGTCCCGCATCGCATCCTCAACCATGTGCAGACGTTCCTGCATGCCTCTCCCCTTCCCCAGGAGTCTGTCGGACTTAGGAAAAGTCCTACAGACTCCTAAATAATGGCTACTGAATTGTACCATCAATACCGACCGTTACAATCTTGAGCGGGATGGTCTTGCCCGATGCAGCCAGCGCATTTTTCGCAGCCGCCTCGATGCCGCCGCAGCAGGGAACCGCCATCTTCACAACGGTAACACTTCGAACCGTAGTATTACGGAAAATATCGGTAAGCTTTTCAGTGTAATACTGGTTGTCATCAAGTTTCGGGCAGCCGACGAGAAGAGCCCTGCCAGCAAGAAAATCCTTGTGAAAATCTGCATAGGCAAACGGTACGCAGTCGGCTGCGATCAACAGGTCGGCATTTTCAAAAAGGGGAGCATTAGCCGGAACCAGTTTCAACTGCACCGGCCACTGACCAAGTTTGCTCTGGCGACTGCCGCTCTCTTCGCCGGAACTTTCGGATGACGGCGTTTCCCGGGTCATCATCCGCGATCCAGGGCAACCGCCCCCATGATGTCCTGCAGAAGAACTGCCATGCTGCTTGGCACTACCCGATTCAGCAACCCGGCTCGCCTCTACAGCTCTCTCATCGAACTCATCCGCATCGCGCTCGATGATCTGGATAGCATCCCGCGGGCATTCACCGAGGCACGCACCAAGCCCATCGCAGAGGTTGTCGGCAGCAAGAACCGCTTTACCGTTTATGATCTTGATTGCCCCCTCGGCACAAGAAGGAACGCAGAGTCCGCAGCCGTCACATTTTTCCTGGTCGATTTCAACGATTTTTCTTTTCATAGCCTGTATCTCCTTTTTACTGGTTGGACTTAATTTCGAATTGGATCCCTGTCGGACATTCATTTCTGTCGTAAAGGATGATTGCAGAGTAACCGAACAAAGTGAAAAAGGTTATGACGCATGTCAAAAAGTTAGTAATTAAAGAAATCGCCGATTTTCGATCAGAAAATCACCGCCCGTGGCGAAATTTGCCCCTTGGTCGGCGGGATCAATTGTAGGGGCAGGCCCCTACATCATGCAGACCCATTCGGGGACCTATTGCAGCAAAACACCCCGTAGGGGCGCGATTCATCGCGCCCTGATTTATTTGATTGCCGGTCATTACACTGTTCGGGTACTGACCGGGCGCGATGAATCGCGCCCCTACGACAGGGTACTGACCGGGCGCGATGAATCGCGCCCCTACGATAGATATTATTCCGTGTGCGTAATTCGACATTACGACAAATGCATCCGGCACAACCTGCTTATATCGCGATGGTATCGCCATCCAACATCCCTCAACCAATATGCCGTAATTATTCAATATCATCTTCCCATCCACAATATCGCCAAACAAACATTGCCGTTGCCATGCGCATATCGCTATGAAATACGACCCGGCAATGGAATAATCCAATTTAGACACTAGACCCATAACTGTCCCCTGTGGTATCTTTCTCAGTTCGAAAAGACTGAATCTTCCAGAATGCCGCTGCGTCCCCCGGCACAGGCAAACTGACAACAAAGGAATTGGATAATGGACTATGTATCGCACGGAATTCACCACGGTTATACCAACAGAATACTTGCCATCGACCTGTCGACGGAGGAAATTTCCGCCCCTGATCTGGATCCGAAGGTGAGAGATTATTTTCTCGGCGGACGAAGCCTTGGGCTCTACCTGCTCCACAATTCAACGACTTCCGCAACAACGGCCACCAGTCCGGAAAACCCTCTGATACTCGCCAACGGCCCCTTGGGAGGGATACCGCAATTCCCCGGAGCTGCCAAGTCGATGGCAATATCTCTCTCCCCGCTCACCGGCATTCCGGGAGTTTCCAACTTCGGTGGCTACTTCGGGGCGTACCTGAAATATGCCGGATTCGACGCCCTGAAGATAACAGGAAAAGCGAAACAGGAAACCATGGTCGTAATCGACAGTTTTGCCGGGACGGTCACCATTGAAGAGGCCCCCGACCTGAAAGAGGTATTCGAACTGGAACGGGCCATTGCCGATCGATTTACCGGAGCCGGCTTCGACAAACGGCATATCGCATTCATGTCGACCGGAATCGGCGCCGACCGAACCTCTTTCGGCTGCATCAACAGCCACTACTATGACGTGACGAAACCGACCCCTGGCGGACGCGGAATCTTCCGCACCAAACAGGCCGGCCGCACCGGCATCGGCAGCGTCATGCGGGATAAAAAGATCAAAGCCATCGTCGTGCTTGCCGACCATCCCCACGGCGAAAACCCTTTCGGCGCCGCCAATTGGGAAATGGTGCGCAAAGCGGGCACGAAACTGCACAAGATCATTAAAGAAGTGGACCCACAATCGCTAAAAATGGCCCGGAAGGGAAGTGCCGGCCTCATCACCTTCATGAATAAGCAGGAGTACCAAGCCCTGCCGGTGAACAACTTCCAGATGGGCTCGGATCCGCGCGCACCGCAAATCTGCGGCAAGTTCTACGCAGAAAATCTCTTCGAGCACCGAGGAATGGATGGCTGCTTCCCCGGTTGCAACCTGCAGTGCACCAAAGGGGGCTGGGTAACCCTGGCATCGGGCGACCACGTCGGCGAAAAGGTCTGGGTTGACGGTCCCGAATACGAAACAGCCGCAGGCTTCGGCTCCAACCTCGGCATCTGGAACGCGGAATTTATCATGGAAGCCAACTGGCACTGCGATAACTACGGTATCGACACCATTACCACCGCCACCATCATGGCTTTTCTGATGGAATGCTCCCAGCGCGGCTATCTGACCAAGGAAGACATGGATGGACTGGAGCTGGTCTGGGGTAACGAATCCGCTGCCCTCGCCTTCATTCACCGCCTGGCACACGGCGAGTCACACGTGGCACAGGCCGCCGGCAAAGGGATGGCCGACGTGATCAACTGGGTCGCTGAAAGCTACCGCACGAGAACCGGGACCGACCTGCTATCCGAGCTGCAACTCTTTGCCATGCAAACCAAAGGGCTGCCCTTCTCCTTCTACCGGACCCACCGTTCGCTTTCAATGCAAGCGTCCTATGCCGCTGCCAGCGATATCGGCGCACACCATGCAGCCGCCTGGCTGATCAAGGTAGACCTCCTGGGTGCGCTCCCGACCTTTGAAGACAAGGCCTCGGCTCTCATGACCTATCCGAGGGTCCGTCTCGGCAATGACAACATGGGAGTGTGCAAGCTTCCCTGGGTGGATGTCTTCAATCCCGAATCGGCAAAGGTGGAAAATCCTGACATGCACATCAACCCTGCAACCCAGGAAATTTATGCTGAATTCTACAATGGCGTGCTGGGAACCGACCTGACCTGGCAGCAGATTTTCGAGCAGACCGACCGGGATATCAACCTGCAGCGCGTCATGAACGTCATGGTGTACGGCTCAGAAACGGGTTCCATGGACTGGATACCGGATCGTGCCATCGGAGCCACCGACGATCTTCTCTATGAAAACGAGCAGGAGATCAACGATCATCAACTGGAAAAGATCCTTGACAGGACACCGGAAGAGCTCAACCGGATGACAACGTCGGAAAAGCGGAAAGCCCTGATGAATTTCAGAAAAGAGGAACTGCGACAACTGATTGCCATCTATTACCGGAAGCGTGGCTGGAATGAACAGGGAATCCCCACCGTGGAAACATTGAAGCGGCTCGAATTATGGGAGTTCCTGAACGAGGAAACCAGAGAAAGAATTAGTGAATTGACCAGATAACTACTATCAGCATTTCCGGTCAATCGAGGGGCGAGCTGAAAATTGATCTGATAACAGCTTTTTCAGTATGAGCAGTGTCGGGAAATACCTGTTGCAGGTATTTCCCGACAGGCTCTTTAGAGGGGGTATGACCAATGTGGTTTACAAATCAACGAGGAGAACAGGAGTTCACCGGCGGCCAGAATGATTGGACAGGCGCGGCCAAGGCTGCCGCATCCTGCCCGCAATTTCTTCCCGATGCTGAAGAAGAGTGTATCGCCGACGAGCCGAGATCCTGTTACAATTGCCGCTACCGGCGCTGGAACGCCAGTTCCTTCACCTGCGTAAACAAGAAAACTGCTTGAGAAAAGATCATGCTTCCTTATCAGTGCAGATTTTCATTCGGACTGTCCTGCATTAAAGATTTTGCTGTTACAAACCACCTCGACCTACCTATTTTAATACGAGCGGAAAGCTTTTTTCTGTTTTTAGTCATTTCCCTTTCCCAACCTTTCATGCAAGTTAGATGAACTCGTAAAAACTCACTATAATGTCATCTCGACCGGCAGGGAGAGATCTTGTGTCTGATTGTTACTGCAAGTTTCCTCCCATTGGTCGGAATGACAGAACGAGTAATTTTCTGATTTTCTGCGAATCCATCAAGTTTCGTTTTCCATACTATTTATCCGGAAACTTCGAAACCGTAGCACGCCACCAGAGGATGCTCGGGATGAAAGGACCGTGGAAAACCATCCGGCGCCATTGAGCCATCCACGGGTACTGAGGTACTTGGAATATTTTCAGGCAAGCAAATATTTTCGTGATTATTGTTTTGAGAAATGGTATCGTTATCGCCATATCAATATAGCGAAGTACTGAAGCTACTACGGCATGAAATGTCGGAGCTATGGTGAAAGATCATCTAATGTAATAGAAGAAAGGCGGGAAAGCATGGGAGCACATAAAAGATACGACATCGAGAATAAACTCCAGGGAGAAACCCTTGTCCGCAAGGGGCTCATGAAGAAGCACGCGAACATGGAACGTCTCCGACTCGTTCCAGAGCTGAATGTCGTAAAGATTGGTGGGCACGGGGTCATCGATTTCGGGCGGGAAGTGGTGCTTCCCCTGATGCAGGAGATAGGTGACCTGTCAAAACAGCACAAGATGCTGGTGGTAACCGGTGGCGGAGTCCGGGTGCGGCACATCCTCGACATCGGCATCGACCTGGGGATGCCGACCGGTGTTCTCGCCGAACTGGCGGCCAAAATCAGCGAACAAAACGCGGAGATCGTCACCCTGCTCCTGTCCAAATGGAACGGTTCGCGACTGAAGCCCGGAGATCTTCTTGATCTTCCCACCATGCTCCACCTGGGGCTGCTCCCGGTGATCCACGGCACCCCTCCCTATGGTCTTTTTGAGCACCCCCCCGCAACGGGACTTATCCCTCCCCACCGCACCGACACCGGCGCGCTTCTCATGGCGGATGTTCTCGGCGCCAAAAGCTGTATTCTGGTAAAAAACGTCGATGGGCTCTTCACGGAAGACCCGCGCGTCAACCCCAAGGCCGAACTGATCAAGGACATTACCGCGGACGACCTGATCAAAATGGACATGGAGGACATGGTGTTGGAGCGGAAAGTCCTCTTCCTGTTGCGGGACGCGGCGAATATCAAGGAAGTGATGATTATCAACGGCCACAAAAGGGGCACCCTGGAGAGGGCGCTCAACGGGGAGAATGTGGGTACCATTATCCGTGCGTAGATGGATTGACAACCTGCCGGCAGGGGTATACACTTTAACCATACGCCCTCCGAAGTACCCAGGGAGGAAAAAACGGAAGGAGGAACCCCTACCATGTCAGGAAAGATTTTTTACCGTGAGAGAAGCAAGATGGTGGATGGAGCGAAACAGCCTCGTTACATCCTGGTGGCAGTGTCCGGGCTTGACCTGAAGGTTTATGGTCAGCATCTCCGCATGTGCGAACTGAAGCAGATCGCCGAAGGTGTCGGCGCCGAGCTCATCGGTCTCGGAAGAGGCCCGAAACACGCAGAAGAAGCCAAATGACCTGACAGGTCAGAATGGCAGTCACAACAATGGGGGGCGTCGGAAACGGCGTCCCCTTTGTTGTATGCGAAGTTTTTTGTTATCACGCGCCCGCGAGAACAGCATCAGGCGCTATATAGCATTGACTATAGCTGGCCGTTTTTGATATAGTCTGCGTAAATAACTCCAGCGAGGTTTAGCCATGAATGTTCTGGTTTGCATTGACGATACCGACTCACTTGATTCACGTGGCACCGGAGAACTTGCCGCTCTCCTGGCGCAGACCGTTGAAAAAAACGGGTGGGGGCGTTGTGGCGTGGTCACCCGGCATCAACTGCTTGTTCATCCGGATATTCCCTACACCTCCCACAACAGCTCAATGTGTTTTACTGCCGATATTGAGAAACAAAACCTGACGAAAGTGACTGAATTCGCATCCTCCTTTCTGGAGTGCGAAAGTGCGGAAGGTTCCGATCCGGGTCTCTGTATCGCGATAATGGAAAATGTGCCACGGCCGGAGTTACTCGTTGAATTCGGTTACCGGGCAAAGAAGTCAGTCCTTTCGATGGAAGATGCGCACAGAGTAGCGGGAGAGTCTGGAGTCCACCTTTCGGGACATGGCGGAACCAGACAGGGAGTTATCGGAGCCCTGGCAGGTGTGGGGTTGCGTCTCGGGGGGAATGACGGCAGAATGCGAGGGAGCCTCGAAATTCCGAACTCACAGGGAATTGCGTCCGTGCGGGAAATACTGTCTCATCCGCAGGTGGATGAAGTCCGAAATCTGCAAGGGGTTTCCCTGGATGGAGACGTGCTGGTTCGATTCGCTGACAAAGTAAAAACAGTTCTTCTTGGGGGCAAGCTTGTTTTACTGGTGACTTCGGATGAAGCAGGTGACTCTGGAGTAGTCTGGAAAACATGCACTCGTCAGCAGCTTAAGGTGTATTAACAGGGAACAAGGAGGGCATCAAGGCTTCCAGATGAGGCACCCCCTTACACGATCAGACATCTTGCCGGTTCAGGCTCACCATTTTGCCTTGAAGCCGTACGTGAGACTCCTGGACGCCACAAGAATACCGGGTAAACTTCCAGACCGAGCTGAGAAAAATGAACTGCCTAATGAAAGCAATGATACTCTCGCTCGGTCTGCATGGCACAGTCATCTTCCTGGTATTTGCCCTGAGCAGTTCATTAGCACAGCAGGACAAGCCGATTGTAATCGATTTCAACTTCGTAGAGCCAAGCGATCCACCGACTCCGCCAACCGCTAGCCCACAAAAAGAAGCAAATTCACCGGTCATCGCCAAGGCGATTCCTTTTCCCTACCCGCCAAAACAGAGGTCAGCCCCCCCCAAAGCGGCATCGAAACCAGAGAACATGCCGCCGGTAATTCCGAACCCAGGGGAATCCGTCCCGGCACCTTCGGAACAGTCATCATCCGCGACAGCGACGACAATGAATGGCGGCTCCGGTACAACAGGCGCCAACCAAACAGGAGGAAACAGCGGCTCTGGTACAACAGGCTCCAACCAAACAGGAGGAAACAGCGGCACGGGCGACTCCGACGAAAAGCTGTCCAGCAAATACCGGGCTGAGCACTTCGCCTACATCAAGCACCTTATCGAGCAAAACATCTCCTATCCCCAAAGAGCGCAGCGAATGGGTTGGACGGGCCGGGTAGTGGTTTCCTTTGACGTGGCAAGAAACGGCCACGTAGTTACTATCAGGATAGTGAAAAGTACCGGTTACGCCCTTCTCGATTCAAATCTCATCGAAACAATACGGAAAGTGGAACCTTTCCCCAGGCCACCCATCTCCGTAACACTCATAATTCCCTTTACCTACGAAATCAGATAACTGAACAGATAACCGAATCGGCAGGTCACAAGGGAGACGATTTCCTCACCTCCCAACAGCTCATCACTCCACATATTAAGTGGCAGTTCAACGCATCGGCTGCGAAAACAGCAATCACCTTGCCGCAAAAGCGCCGGTATTTACGTCAAATTTTTCCCCATAACTCCGCCCAAGCAACTATTCAAAATTACAAGGTTAAATGTTCAAGGTAGCCTATTAATGTAAAAAGATAAAAGCTCTATCTCTCGCCCGCTTCGCTAGAGGCCGCAGAGAACGCAGAGAAAAGCTTACAACACTATCCTCCAGGTTTACATCCTGGAGTCGGTTCTCTCTGCGTCCTCTGCGTGCTCTAGTGAACGAGCGAGAGAAAGCTTTTCAACTCAAAATTGATACACTCGCAAAAGTTTGAATACGCTACATTTTGTCATTCCGACCAGAGGGAGGAATCTTTCTTTTACACCTGGTTACAAGATCTCTCCCTGTCGGCCGAGATAACAGCTCAGAGAATTTGCGAAAGCATCAAAAAAGAAGGGCACAGCCTTTATGTCCGTCCCCTTCTTTTTCTACGCTACAATTAAATGAGCTACAGAGCCACAGGTGTTCCTCAGTACGACTTGAGGGCAACAGAGAGGCTGTAGAGACCTGCAGCTTCAGTTTTGGTAATTACAGCAATATCCTTGTTGTAGGCCAGCTTACCGTGAAAGGACGCATCGGCGGCATTGGAAAGGATACCGTCACTGGTGACGGCAAGGGTGAAGCCTGCCGGTGAAACGGTATTCCCGTTACTGTCAAGATAGGACTCAAAGGAAACATTTCCCGTTGCACCGTCTGCTGCAATGATTCCAGACGCTGTCAGCGTACTGGTACCAACGATAAGGCTCTCTATGCCGTAACTGCCGGCCAGATCAGCCAGCGAGAAGGTATTTGTGTCGCTCGGCACGATATTGATCATGCCGTAAATCCGCAGGATATACTTGCCGGGATTTGCCGAATCAGTGGCCGTTGCCACGATCAGGGACTTGTCATCCGACATGACACCGGCAGAAATCAGAGCCGTGGGTTGCGGTGTAACGGCAGGAGCAGCAGCTTCGCTGACGATACCATCCGCGGTTATGGAAAGGATCGTAGCCTTGTTGCCCGGTTTTAGCGGTGCCGATGGAGCCGTAAAGGTCGAGTACTGGACGGATCTGTCCTGGCCACTCTGGCCCATGGTGAACTCCCACTCGCGGAGAGATCCGCTGGAAAGCTGAGAGTAGGAAAAGCGTCGCGCACCACCGACAGTACTGCCGAAACCGGCGATGTCCCCGGCGTTACTGAATGTTACCAGAGGATCATGCTTCTGCAGAGCGGCAAACAAGTGGGAACCGCTGTCCGTAACCAGTGTTCCGACCATGATCTTGCGTTGGAATCCACCGAGTACCCCATGAAACAGGGCGTCATCAGCATTTATGGCATCACGAACCTGTCCGGTGGGATTCACCAGCAACGTGGGGAAGAGGTAGTCCGGAGCAGTAGTCCCACCGGTGTTACTAAGAAAAGGATTGATGGTTACCGCACCGGAATCGTCAACCGTAATAGTGCCGCGCATCCAACCGGAATTGGTGCCGGAAACAAGAATATTGAACCGCCAGGTTCCGGTCAGATCCGTCTGAGCAAAAGGTCCGGGAACCGCGGGAGTGGCGGAAACCTCATTGGATGCCCCGCTTTCACCGCTGGAGTTGACAGCGGTTACCACAAAGTAGTACCGCGTGTCGTTTTCCAGTCCGGTAACAATAGCATTCGTTCCGGTGGTTGTGCCGAACTTCGTACCGCTGACCTTCGTTACACCTGGAGAGGTTGAGTAGTAAATGTTATACGCCGCGGTATTAAACGCCTCGGTCCAGGCAAGTGAAACCTGGCCATCGCCCGTTTCCAGGACAGCAAGGTTACTGGGAGCACCTGGGGCACCGGGATTATAGCGCGCCACCGACCCGCCGCATGCCCAAAGTGACAGACATAGAGAACCAACTAACAGAAATGATAACAACAACCGCAGATTACCTTTCACACAACACCCCCTGTAATAATAAATAAAGTTTAAGACTATTCGTTCTTTCATGTACTTGGCAAAACTGCTGATTTTGCCCGATTGTTGGCTTCCAATTTCAGTCGGACGTATGTAGCCCTGACCAATACCCAGCTGAAAACACCTGATACGAAGTACATTTTGAAAGCCGTGAACGTTAGCGTCCGGAATATAAACAATTCGACTGCTATATTCAAGAATATATTTCGCTACAGCATACTGAATCAGGACAATACTCTACCAAGAAATTACTATTAGCGTAAGCTAAACATGAATATACCTAAAAACAGTAGGTTATGGCCATACATACAAAACCATCTGCCACACATTTATGTATATTGTTTAATTTGTCACACATTACAGGGCTTGTCATAAATAATTGGTTTACATGTCTATATTTAATATTATATAACGTTACGAAATTTTACTCTCCCATCAGCGACTACTGATTGCAGAACTACACTGCCATAAAACCCATATCTCAAGGAGCACTGCGTATGTATCAGCAATTAAAACTCGGCATGGTAATCATGATCCTTGGTGGAGTCGTTACCGTACCGCTGACTTCTCATGCCGAACAGGGAAATGACGGCACGTCCGCTTTCACTCTTGGCGAAGTTGTCGTGTCCGCGGAAAAACCGGCTGTAGAAGCGGCCGGCACAGTGGAAGAAGTAACCGCCGCGGATATTGAGGCATCAGGAGCCCGCAACCTGCAAGAGGCTATCGACCTTCTTCCCGGAATCAATATCAGGACCGGCGCCGACGGCGTGCCCCGTATCGACATCAGGGGCTTGAAAACCCGTCACTCCCTCCTGCTCCTGGACGGCGTCCCGTTCAACTCGGCCTTTGACCAGCAATTCGACCCGACCCTGATCCCGGTAGAAAATATTGCGCGCATCAAGGTAACCAAGGGGCCCAGTTCCGTTCTCTACGGACAGGGCGGCCTTGGCGGCGTCATCAACATCATCACCAAAAAAGGCAGCCAAAAGACCAGCGCCATGGCCGGATTGGAAACCGGCGACCATGCCCCCTATCGCGCCAAGGCAAGTATGGGCGCGTCAGCCGGCAAATTCGACGTCTTCGTCAGCGGCAGCGCGGCAAAGACCAACAGTTTTCCCCTTTCCGACGCCTTCAGCACAACCCCTCTCCAGCCGAGCAGCGACCGGGTAAACAGCTCAGGTGAACGGAACAACGTATTCGCCAACATCGGTTTCACCCCGACTGAAGACCTGTCCCTGGCCTTGACCGCCAGCTACCAGCAAGGCGACTTCGGCAAACCGCCCAATGTCATCGCTGATCCGTACGACCCCTTTACATCCTCGGTCAAATACGTACGCGTTAACGATTTCGAAGGATACTCGGTACAGCTTGCCGCCGACTACCAGGTGACGAAACCCTTCAGCATCCGTTCCTGGCTGTTCTTTAACAAGCTGGACGAAGAGGAGACCCAGTACGACAACGCACTCATGAACTCCTTCAACCTGGCCAAGGGCTCCTACTCCTTCGACACCAAGACAGATGTCATTGGCCTGACCCTGCAACCGAAATACGAGCTGGGGAAAGCCGGAACCGTCACGCTGTCCCTCTCTGCTGAAAAAGACACCTGGAAAAGCAACGGTATTAGCACCAAAAGCACAAACACGGCCGCGTTCGAATCGACCAATAAGGACGTAACCCTCTATTCTGCTTCGGTAGAATACGAAGTATCACCCCTGCCCGACGTAGGTCTCACCTTTGGTTACGGCCACCACTGGCAGGACAAGGATGAAGGAAACGACAACGGCTGGAGCCTGCTCACCTCGGCCTACTATGACGTCACCAAGAGCACCCGGCTGAAGGCAGCCTTCCAGCGGAACATCCGTTTCCCCTCCATCCGCCAACTCTACGAAGGGTCGAGCGGAGACCCGCTGCTGAAACCCGAGCGAGCCTACCTCTTCCAGGTCGGGGTCGAGCAGCAGCTTCCCGGCAAAACCAAGCTGAGCCTGACCGGCTTTCACACGACGGCCAAGAACTTTATCCAGAAAGAAGATGCCAGCAACAAGAATAAAAACTACGCCGAGAACCGCTATCAGGGACTTGAGCTTTCGGCGGAAACCTTTTTCGTGCCGCGGCTTCTCGCCCGGGCGTCCTATACCTACACGGACTCCAAGGACAAGTCGAGCCCCGGCTGGGAAGAATACCAATACACCCCGAAACACCGGGTAACCCTCGAAGGAAAATACGATTTCGATTTCGGCCTGACGCCATATATCGGCTTCATCTTTGTTGGCGACCAGTATACCTACACGAAGAGCGGCTTTTTCCCGGTACAGAAAATGGCGATGGAGGACTTTACCATCGTAAACATAAAACTGACCCAGAAACTTCAAAAAGACACCTGGTCACTCTACTTCGGAGTGGATAATCTGTTTGACGAAAACTATGAAACCAGCTACGGCTTCCCCCAGCGCGGCCGTTTCCTTTATGGTGGTGTGGAATTCCGGCTCTGAGACCCCCCCTAACGGATTTTTTCGTAGACACAAGGAACGGAGAGGGAAGCCCCTCCGTTTCTTTTTCAGCATGAAGGAATCGGATTACATGCTCACCGTTACCGACCTGACATATACCTACCCCGGGGAACACCAGCCGGCACTGACGGATATCTCCTTTAGTATTGCCGACGGCACATGTGCCTGTTTCAGCGGCCATTCCGGATGCGGTAAGACGACCCTTCTGCGGGCATTGAAGGAACTCCTTCCGGAGGGGATTCTGTCAGGAAGCATCAGGTATGGAGAGCTGCCCCTGACCCGGGAAGATGTCCTCACCGGTTTTGGCCTGGTCTTCCAGAATGCCGAATCGCAACTGCTCTGCTCCACCGTCTTCGACGAGGTTGCCTTCGGTCCCGAGAACCTCTGCATCCCACCTGACGAAATACATCAGCGGATCATCGCGGCATTATCGGCCGTCGACCTGCTGGAATTCGGCAACCGGAACGTCGAACGTTTTTCCGCCGGCCAGAAGCAGCGGCTCTGCATTGCCTCGGTACTTTCCATGCAGCCCCGCGTCATCCTCCTGGACGAGCCAACCTCCCAGCTTGACGGCAAGGGCAGAGAAGATCTCCTTCGAGTGCTCCACCACCTGAAAAAAAAAGGGATTTCGATCCTTATTGCCGAACACAATATCCAGCCCTTTACCGAAATCATTGATCGTTATTTTCTCATGTCGGACGGCAGGATCACCGGCAGCCAGGATTACCCCCCCGACGAATACCGGCGTGGACAGCAAAACGTGGCATCCGAAGCGCAACCCCGGAAGAAACGGGCCGCTACGACAACGGTAGTTTCCGCTGAAAACCTCGCTGTCTCCTATCCGGGAAGCAAACATGTCCTGTGTGATAGCAGCTGTGAAATTCGGGACGGTGAACTCATTCACCTCCATGGCGAAAACGGCTGCGGCAAATCGACCTTGCTTAAAACCATTGCCGGCGCTATCCAGCCCGATTCAGGAAGTATGACCGTCACAGGCAAGAAGCAACCCAAGGCAGGAGAACTGCTGGGCACGGTGGCCCTGCTGTTTCAGAATCCCCAGCGCCAGCTTTTCGAGGATACCGTTCGGGATGAAGTGGCCTTTACCCTGAAGCGCCTGAATCTTCCGGAAAAAGTGACGAACCAACGTGTGGAATGCGCTCTCAGCATCTGCGAAGCCTTCCACCTCAGAGACCGGCTGCCGCTCACTCTCAGCTTCGGCGAACAGCACCGGGTGGCGCTCGCGTCCGTGATTGCGCCGGAGCCGCAACTTCTCCTGCTGGACGAACCGTTTGCCGGCCTTGACCCGTTGCAGAGGCTCCGCCTGCTGAAAATTCTTGCCCAGCTTCGGCAAGAGAAGGGAACAACAATTGTCATCGCATCCCACGATCCACTCCCGGATCCCGCCTGGTCCGACAGAATCATCACCATGCAGAACGGCAGGATTGTTTCCCCGGAGGCCGCACTGGTATGAAAAGAAGATTGATGGGAAGCGATTATGCCTGCCAGTATCGTGCGGTAGATTCGCCGATTCACCGGCTGCCCGCCGGCTGGAAGATGTTCATCAGTACCGCACTGAGCGTCTGGATCCTGGTGGTACGCGAGCCGCAACCATTGCTCCTGGCCACGGCCAGCTGCCTTCTCTATTACTTTCTTGCCCGCCTGACCCTGTCCGACCTCTGGCGGGACACCCGCTTTTTTCTGATACAATTCTGTATTCTGTTGTCCCTGTTCCTCTACCGGTTGGGATATCCGGCCGGTCTCTGGCCGGGGATCCGTACCTCGCTGCAGATCATTCTCTTTTTCATTCCCGGCATCGTATTTCTCCGCACAACCCAGGTATCGAGCATGATGAAGGGTTTGCGGAAAATTGTGCCCTACCGGATTCTGTTCCTGCTCTTCACCTCCCTTCGCTTTGTGCCTTTTTTTGCACGGGAGATGCAGGAAATTTCCCTGGCGCAAAAACTCCGTGGCGCGCGACTGTCTCCCAGGGAGAGTTTCCAGCCGATTTTCTGGAGGGATGTCTTTTCCTGTATCATCCTGCCGCTGCTGGTGCGGGCAATGAAAACCGCCGATGAAGCGGCCCTCTCGGCCCAGGCGAGGGGCATGGGGTCACGCGCCGACAGAACCTACTACGACGTACGGGTTCTCGAGGCACAGCTGGCCACGCGGGAAAAGACCCGCACGAGGACAGATACGACTCCGAACAAGAAACTGACCTGTCAAAAACTACCAATAAAGCGGAGATGTGAAACAAATGAAAAATAATGTCCAATTTCTCTGGAATCGCTTTTCCATGCGGGAAGCGCTGCTGCTCGGCTTCTGTGCCACATTCATCGTCTTGACCAAGGCGACCCTGCGAATGAAACTGGGCATCTCCGGACACTCCATGTTCTTTCTGATGTTCTTTCTGCTGCTGGCCAGAGGCATCGTACCGAAAACCGGAGCGGCAACACTGGTGGGTTTGCTGGCGGGTAGCATCAGCATCGCCCTCGGGCTGGCGCACAAGGGTCCCATCATCATGCTGAATTTTGTCCTGCCGGCCCTGATCGTTGATTGTGCCGGCATCTTGCTCCCGAATCTGACGTCACGATACCTGACATGCATTCTCATCGGCGGCATTGCCGCTGCAAGCAAAGGGCTCAGCGGTGCCTTGATCGAGCTGTTCGCCGGTGCCCCGATGAAAATCGTTCTGGTAAAAGGCCTTATCGAATCGCTGGGAGGCGTCCTTTTCGGCATGCTTGGCTCCCTGCCCGTACCTGCCATCATCCGCAAGCTGCAGACAAACCGCCTGATCGCTTATTCAGACAACAGGTCACAGCAGCGAACAGGGGATGAAAGCCAGGTCTGAAAGATCTGGCTTGCCTGTCGTAATGTAGTATGATATATAGCGTAGAAATATTTTTAATAAAGCTGCTGTCTTGCTTTGGTGTCATTGGGCGGAAGCCCATTTAATCACAAAGGAGGAACTAATGAAAAAAGCTGGAAACATCTTGATCGGTGGCTTGCTTCTGCTGGCATTTTGCCTTCCCGAGTCGGCGGTGGCGGCCTACCACCACGCAGGAGAAGCCGATGCGCCGAAATTTCTCAATGTCTATCCCGACAAGGCCGGGACGAAGCTGGACAACTGCACCCTCTGTCATGCGGGCGGCACCACAGCAGACGCAAAGCCAAAGACCCTGGGAAGTTGCCAATGGTGTCACTACAAGTACGGCTATGACGGCAGCGGCGACATCACGGCCACCCTTAACCCGTACGGCAAGGCCTACCTGGCTAACGGTCGGAGCGAAGCGGCCCTCAGGGCAATCGAGTCAGCCGATTCGGATGGGGATTCCTACACCAATATCGTCGAGATATTGGCATTACGCTATCCGGGTGACGCCAATGACGACCCCTCCAAAGTGATTGCATCCCACCGCATCTACACCAAGGCACAGCTTGAGGCAATGCCGCAGCACAAGCAGTTCATGCTGATGAACACGACAAAATCGGGCGATTATTATACGGAATATTCAGGGGTCACCATGGAGTATCTCCTGAACAAGACAAAAATATCCCCCTCTGCCACAAAGGTAACCGTATACTCACCGGACGGTTTTGCCCAAGGCCACCCACTCCAAGACAGCCTCGGGAATGCGGGCTCGTCCTATGCGCCTTTCGTTATCGGAGCCTATCCCGCCGCCTACTATTATTACAACGAGGAGGCCGACAAGGCAGTCAATGCTCTGTATGGCTGGGTTGACTACACCTCTCCCGGTACCGTCGGACGTAACCACGGAGACACGATCGCCGTGACGGACGGTCTCAGACTCCTCCTTGCCCTCAGGTCCGAAGGCGAAGATCTCTTACCGGGCGTTCTCGGACCGGACAATAAGCTTACCTCCGGAAGCGAAGGACCCTTCCGGGTGGTGGCCCCGCAAAAAATTGTCGGCCCGCCCGACCAGCCTTCATCGAACCCGACACAGGGAGCAATCTGGCAGTACGACAGCACTGCGGACCATAACGCCGGCTTTTCCACGAAATGCACCACCATCATAAAGGTCGAACCCCTTCCGGCGGGCACCACTGACATCGATGTCCTTGAGGCCGGCTGGTTCTACGTTGACCAGTCAAAGGTCGTTGTCTATGGAGCCATAGAGGGTCCCCAGCTGACATCGCCAGCCAACGGTGCGACCGAAGTCTCCTGGCTTCCGACCAGGTTCGCCTGGGGACAAAGCCCCGGAATCGATACCAAGGATATCGTAAGCTATAAACTCGAATATACTGATGTCGACCCCGCTCTCGGCAAATGGAAAACAGCAGCGCTTTCCACGGGCGGGACCGCTACCGCGAATGCGGTAGGTTCAAAAGGTTTGGGATTCGCCCTGTTCGGGGCATGCGGCATGATAGCCCTGGTGAGGAGCAAGGGAGCACGACGTTACCTGGCCGTGCTCCTTCTCGTCGCCCTGTCGGGTGCCACCCTCATGTCTTGTGGAGGGGATGACACTACAGTTTTTCCGACTACCTCAATGGCAACAGGAAGCAAAACGGTCGTGCTTGAGCCGAGCACCACCTACTGGTGGCGGGTCACAGACACCGACAAGAACGGCGGCAGCACCGTCAGCGCCACGTACAGCTTCACCACACGAAAGTGAATTCACTCCGGTTCGTAAACATGCACTGGAAAGGTCTGTGCAAATCGGACTGCACTCGGTAATAACCAGTATCTAAATAAGAAGAGGCCGGGGTAGCTTCCACAGCACCCCGGCCTCTTCTTTTCCTTATTATTACTGAGGCAATTAAACATATCAATGGTAGGGGCTAGGCTTGCCTCGCCCAATCAGGGCACGGCGCGCCGTGCCCCTCCATCAGGGTTGTGATGTTTAATTGCCGAAGTAATATTCTCGAGAAAAACCATGGCAAGACATGGTTTTTCATAGTAGACTGCTGCCATGTACTGCCTTACTGCCGCACGAGAAACTTGCCGCCTCATCCTCATTTCTCTTTTTCCCGAAAGTGCCCACCGAATCGTTAAAAATATCGCAGACAACGATACGTGTATAATCTATAAAACCTACTATGCGGCAATAAGCGAAAAAAAAATCTCCCCCTACCATCACGATCCCGATTTTCCGGGATTCCCGATTGAAACGGTGAGACTTTTTTTCCCCAACACCAACGCCCTGGCGGCCCCTTTCCTGCTCTTCCGCATGAAGCGCAGGGGTTTTTCATCCTGCAAGGTCACGGTCCAGAACGGCGGCCTGTTGCTGACAGCAACAAGATAATCACTTTTGCAAGCCAGTTCCGTATCAGGATA
>Ga0351921_1014_pt1 | contig 32517 bp, 31 predicted proteins | sample BONcelHT113001C9_FD_206869 | JGI IMG/M metagenome (GOLD analysis project Ga0351921, IMG submission 206869) | Enriched cells from coal bed in the Powder River Basin, Montana, United States - BONCAT cells T11 rep2 HSBNCT.T11.300.1.C9 ... | reverse complement strand
AAATCAGGCGTCAGGGTCTTGTTCTTCTCCCAGGGTTCCGGAATCATCATCATGGCGGAATGCGCGAGGCCGCGGCCGGAAAGCAGCAGGAACTCCAGCGCGTTGTCAAACATGGCGCTATCGCTGCCATCTTCATTGACAATCGGGAATACATTCTGCACATTCGCCCCGAAGATATCGGTATGGATATGCCCCTGGCGGGCATTCATCCGTTTTTGGTTCCCAAGAATGGTGTTGATTTCGCCATTGTGGATGGTATAGCGGTTGGGGTGCGCGCGTTCCCAGCTTGGGAAGGTGTTGGTTGAGTAGCGGCTGTGCACCAGCGCGATGGCCGTGATATAGTCAAGGTCGCTGAGATCCAGGAACAGCTCGCCAACCTGCTTAGCCAGCAGCATCCCCTTGTAAACGATGGTACGGCAGCTCAGGCTTGCAACATAGAAATCGCCGGATTGCGCTCCCTCTGCATAGCGCAGCCGTTTCTCCGCAACCTTACGGATGAGGTAAAGCCTGCGCTCAAAAGCCAGATCGTCCACGATGTCCGCGCTTTTCTGTATAAACGCCTGCCGGATGACCGGCATGCAGGCAAGCGCTGTTTTCCCCAGCGTAGAAGGATTCGTAGGCACGGTGCGCCAGCCAATGAAGGTTTGCCCATGCTCTGTGACCGTATCCACAAAAACTTTTTCTACTGAGGCACGGCGCTTGGCATCGTTGGACAAGAAAAGCATACCAACACCATAGGCGCCGGGCGCAGGCAATACCATCCCTTCCAGCGGGCACACCTTGCGGAAAAACGCATCAGGAATCTGCGTAAGCAAGCCTGCTCCATCGCCGGTATCCGGCTCCGCGCCGGTGCCGCCGCGATGGGACAAATGTACCAGCGCCTGTATGGCATCCTTTAGTACGGCATGTGAGCGCACCCCTTTGATATTTGCCAGCATGCCGATTCCGCATGCGTCATGCTCATATTTTGGAGAGTAGAGCCCTTGCTGTCGAGGCAAACCTTGATCCTTCATAGCCATCGTCCTCCGCTCCGCATCCGTGGAAAAGGCGGTAAAATGACGCTCGTTACAAAAATAGACTCGTTCCCGAGCGTGTTTGTATTATAGCATCCATTTTGAAACGCTTTCAACTGCTGAACAGAGGAAGAACAATCATCGTGAAATCATAACCAAAGCGCCATGAACGCATCCGAATATCATTTGCTCCCCTCCGCCGCGGCATGGTATAATCGTTTGCGTGCCAACACAGGCCGCACAGCAATTTGCCAAATGGGAAAGGAACATCACGCTTATATGGATATGTCAAGCATCCTATGCAGAGAATTTTCCCTGCAACCCATCCATTGCCAAAATGTGATCGCATTGATCGATGATGGAAACACCATCCCCTTCATAGCCCGCTACCGCAAAGAAATGACCGGTTCCATGGATGATCAGGTTTTGCGTGAAGTGTATGAACGGCTTACCTATCTGCGCAATTTGGAAAAACGCCGTATGGAGATTCAGGGCAGTTTGCAGGATCAAGACGTGCTCAATGACGAACTGATCGCAAAGCTGGATGCCGCGGTAACCCTTGCGGAGTTGGAAGATATTTACCGCCCTTACCGCCCCAAGAGGCGCACACGCGCCACCATCGCAAAAGAAAAAGGTCTGGAGCCGCTGTCTCTGTTGCTGCTAATGCAAAATGAGAAGCAACGCACGCTGGAGGATCTTGCCGCGCCGTTTATCAGCGAAGAAAAAGGCGTTGCCACATTGAACGAGGCGCTGGCCGGCGCACGAGATATCATCGCGGAACAGATGAGCGACGATGCGGATGTGCGCAAGGCAGTGCGTACGCTGGCCAATCAGCGCGGCGTAATGCAAACTGGCAAAGCCAAACAGGAAGACAGCGTTTACGCGATGTATTATGATTTCAAGCAGGATCTGCGAACCCTGCCCGGCCATCGCATACTGGCCATCAACCGCGGGGAACGCGAAGGGTTCTTGAAGGTAAACGCCAACTTGGACGATACCGCCAGCGTTACTGTGCTTGAGCGGGCATTCGTACGCGAAGGCAGCGTAACCACCGAGCAAGTTCGGCTGGCAGCCGAGGATGCCTGGCAGAGGCTCCTTTGCCCGAGCATTGAGCGCGAAGTACGCGCCGAGCTAACCGACCGCGCCAGCGCCGCCGCCGTGCAGGTATTCCGTAAAAACCTGCACCAATTACTCATGGCGCCGCCCGTGAAAGGCCGCGTTACTTTGGGTGTGGATCCCGGGTTCCGCACGGGTTGCAAACTTGCGGTAGTAGATGCGTATGGCAAGGTACTTGCCACAGGCGTGGGGCACTTCACCCTTCCCGGGCAGGACGCGGCCAAGGCGCGCGCTAAAATCGATGTATTGGCGCTGTGCAGAAAGTTCGGCGTAACGGCAATCGCCATTGGCAACGGCACTGCGTCCCGCGAGGCGGAGCAGTTTATCGCCGCGCTGATACCGGAACTCCCGGAAGGCGCAGCGTATATGATTGTCAGCGAAGCCGGCGCCTCCGTTTATTCCGCAAGCAAGCTGGCTGCCGAGGAATTCCCGCAATTTGATGTTTCCCTGCGCAGTGCGGTGAGCATCGCCCGCCGCATGCAGGATCCATTAGCCGAGCTGGTGAAAATCGATCCCAAAGCCATCGGGGTTGGACAATACCAGCACGATCTCAAAGAGAGCGAACTTGGCGAGGCGCTCAGGGGCGTTGTGGAAGGCTGTGTAAACAGCGTAGGTGTGGAAGTGAGCACCGCCTCCGCCGCGTTGCTTTCCTATGTGGCAGGCATCGGTCCGGCGCTGGCAAAGAATATCATTGCCTACCGCGAAGAGAACGGTATCAAAACCCGCGCCGCCTTAAAGAAAGTGCCTAAACTTGGCCCCAAAGCCTTTGAGCAGTGCGCGGGCTTCATCCGCGTGGCGGATAGCAGCAACGTGCTGGATGCAACGTCGGTTCATCCTGAAAGCTACGATGCCGCAAAAGCAATCCTGGACGCGCTTGGTTTTGCGCTTTCGGATGTGCGCGCGGGCAGGCTTGCCGATCTTCAAACGCGCGCGGACGCCAAAGGCATCAAAACCCTTGCGGCTGAATTGTCCATTGGCGAGCCCACCCTCAGAGATATCCTGCGTGAGCTGCAAAAGCCGGGGCGAGACCCCCGCGATGATCTCCCCAAGCCCATTCTTCGTACGGATGTGCTGGATATCAAAGATATCATGCCCGGCATGGAGCTTATGGGCACCGTGCGCAACGTGATTGACTTCGGCGCCTTCGTGGATATCGGCGTGCATCAGGATGGACTGGTACACATCAGCCGTATCTCCACACGATTCATCAAGCACCCCAGCGAAGCGCTGAAAGTGGGCGATGTTGTCAAGGTTTGGGTGGTTGAAGTCGATATCAAGAAGCAACGGATCGCGCTGACCATGCTGCCGCCCAAGGCGTAAAATGCGCCTTACGTAAACCCTTGCCAGACGGACGGCATAAACTGCTGGTTCTCAACCTTCTGCAACCATACAATCCATGTACTTTGCATGTTTTTTATTCCCGTGCTATTGACTTGACAGCTTTATCCCGTACAATGATAGCAGAGGTCAGATGGCATATCATTTGGCTGAATAGAGGAGCGTTTGACAGGAGTAGCCCACGGGAGTCCTTCGCGGACGAAGAACGTAGGTAAAAGGGTCAATCGCCGAAGTGGAAGCCTGCGCGAAGCGGCTTGGCACTGGACGGTAGGGAGAACATCCCGCCGACTGTCACGGCACCCGCCGTGGAGCGCTATTCAAAGCATTCTGCTTCTGGACTAAAGAAGATAGAATCAGCGAAGGCGCAAGCTTTCGCTTTTTTCTATCCCCCTGAAAGATCGCAAGAGGAGGCAAATCCACATGAAAAAGACCCTTTCCATCCTGCTTGCCCTGGCTATGCTGCTCACTGGCACGGCTGCGCTTGCTGAAGACACCCTGCGCGTTGGTATGGAATGCGCCTACGCGCCGTATAACTGGACCCAGGCAGAGCCAAGCGAATACACCGTGCCCATTGAGGGCGGCGCCGGCTACGCGGATGGCTACGATGTACAAATTGCCAAAGCCCTTGCCGATGGCCTTGGGAAAGAACTGGTAATCGTCAAAACCGAATGGGATGGCCTGCCGCCCTCCGTCACAAGCGGCGTGATCGATGCGATCATCGCGGGCATGAGCCCTACCCAGGAGCGTAAAGCGACGCTGGATTTCACCGACGCCTACTATTTGGTGGACATGGTCGTGGTCGTGCAAAAAGATGGCGCGTTTGCGAACGCAGCTTCTCTGGCGGATTTCAGCGGCGCTGCCATTACCGCGCAGCTCAACACCACGCATTATGACGTTATCGACCAGATCCCAGATGTCAACAAGCTGCCCGCGATGGATACCTTCCCAGCCATGATCGTCGCGCTCCGCAGCGGTGCTATCGACGGCTACATTGCAGAGCGTCCCGGCGCATTGGCGGATACCGCCGCAAACCCCGAGCTTACTTTCATTGCTTTTGAAGCTGATAATGGATTTGACGTATCGCTGGAAGATACGCTCATATCCATCGGCCTGAACAAGGGTAGCGATTTGGTCGATCCCATCAATGCGGTGCTTGCAGGCATTACACAGGATGCGCGTGATCAACTGATGAGCGACGCGATCAGCCGCCAGCCACTGGCGCAGTAATCTCAATACAGTTTCTCGGGGAACGCGCACTCGCTATGGGTCGCGTTCCCCTATCGTTGTTTAGGGAGGAATCACCATGCAGTTGCCATCGACCTTCTTTGGCTGGGTAGGCTTCCTGCTCGAAAAATACGGCAACCTATTCCTGTTGGGTACAGGCATGACGTTGCTGATCTCGCTTACAGGAACGGTGATCGGCTTCCTGATCGGTCTTCTGGTAGCCACGCTTCGCACCATTCCCACCACACGGCGCACGCCGCTGCCCTACAAAGTGCTGAAGAATGTCCTCAATGTACTGCTGAACATCTATATTGAAGTGTTTCGCGGCACCCCGATGATCGTACAGGCAATGGTTATCTACTACGGCGCCATGCAGGCTGGTTTGATTGGCCGCGGTACGCCCGTGCCCGTCGTGGCGATCTTTATTGTTTCCATCAACACAGGCGCATACATGGCGGAGATCATCCGCGGCGGCATCATCAGTGTGGATAAGGGGCAGAAGGAAGCTGCGCAAGCCATTGGCATGACACACTGGCAAAGCATGCTCAATGTAGTGCTTCCGCAGGCGGTGCGCAACATCATGCCTTCCATCGGCAATGAATTTGTTGTCAACATTAAAGATTCAAGCGTACTGAACGTGATCGCCGTCAGTGAGCTGTTTTTCATGAGCAAATCAGCGGCAGGCGCATACCTTCGCTACTTTGAAGTGTTTGCCATTACCGCTGTCATATATCTGATACTCACCTTTACCGTTACACGTATCCTGCGGCTGATAGAACGGAAGATGGATGGCAAAGCGACTTACACCATCTTGGGATCACAAACCGACAGCCAAAGTGCCATCACCATCCGTCCGGAAAACAGGGAGGGCTGAATCATGCAGGAAAAACAGACCGTGCTTACCATCAGCCATCTCAACAAACGCTTTGGCACACAGGAAGTCTTAAGCGATATTTCCTTTGACATAGCCGCTGGAGATGTAACCTGCATCATTGGCGCCAGCGGCTCCGGAAAAAGCACGCTGCTGCGGTGCATCAACTTTCTGGAAGAACCCAGCGGCGGCCAAATCCTGTTCCATGGCAAGGATGCCGAGATCGGCTGGCGGCGTGCGGAATACCAATCAAAAGTTGGGATGGTATTTCAGAGCTTTAACCTGTTCAGCAATATGACCGTGCTGGAAAACTGTGTATGCGGGCAAATGAAAGTGCTCAAGCGTGATCGTAAAACAGCAATCGCCAAATCCATCCTCTATCTGGATAAAGTTGGCATGGCGCCTTACCAGAACGCCCGCCCTGCGCAGCTTTCCGGCGGGCAGAAGCAACGCGTGGCGATTGCGCGCGCGCTGGCTATGGATCCGGAAGTGTTGCTCTTTGACGAGCCTACCAGTGCCCTTGACCCTGAAATGGTAGGCGAGGTGCTTTCTGTGATGCGCGATTTGGCTACCGGCGGACTTACCATGCTGATTGTGACCCATGAAATGAGCTTTGCCAGAGATGTGTGCAATCGTGTCATCTTCATGGATCAAGGCTTGATTGCGGAAGACGGCGCTCCCAGTGAAATATTCACCAAGCCGAAACAGGCAAGAACACGCGAGTTTCTCAGCCGCGTGCTGGATCGCTAGAAGGTGCCCTGGCGCTGTATCCATCCTGCGATACTGCGGCGCCTTGTTCGCAGCTTATCAATGCTATGCGTCCTGTCATTCCTGTTCCATACTGATGCTTCTCGCAGTGTGATGCTCCCGTAAACAATTACGGACATCCCATGCGGAGCGCACACAGCAAACCGCCCTGAAAGCAATGCTTTCAGGGCGGTTTGCGCTTATGGACTAAGGTTGCTTTCCTTTATGCTTAGAGGGCATCCCACTCGGTTACTTCGCCGGTGAAAATCTGGCGGATCTGCTCCACCTCGAGGTTCTCAATCGCGTTGGCGGTGTTCACGATCACGGCGATACCGTCCATCGCGATAACCGTGGGAATCAGGCCGGCTTCCAGTTCGCTTCCCTTGAGCTCGCGGCTAGCCATGCCGATATCAAAGGTGCCATCGATGGCGCCCTGCATGCCCGTGGTGCTGTCGCTAACCTGCACTTCGATTTCCACATCCGCATTGATGGCCTTGTAGGCTTCGGTAAGCTTCTCCATCAGCGGACCCACGGAGGAGCTGCCGCCGATGACGATCTTGCCAGCCACAGGCGCGGCGGTATACTCAACTGCATCCAGTTCAACGTATTTGTTGCCAAGTACGATCTGCTGGCCTTCGGCGCTGAGCACCCATGCGATGAAGTCCAGGGCGGTATCACTTACGCCTTCCTTCACCGCAATGTTGAAGGGGCGGGCAACGCTGTAGGATCCGTTCTTCACATTCTCAGGGGTCGCTTCCACACCGCCGACGGTAACCGCCTTCACGGTGTCGCCCAGGGAGCCCAGAGAAATATATCCGATTGCGTTCTCGTCGCCTTCAACTGTCGTGATCACTTGCGCGGTGCCGTTCTGGATGATGGCGTCTTCATAGGTCATGTCGACTTTCTTGCCATCGGCGTCCTTGGCTTCCACACCAGTCAATTCTACAAACGCACCACGCGTACCGCTGCCGGCCTCACGGCTTACGACGGTAATCTCGCTTGCGGCCAGCGCGCCTCCTACGATGCCCAGCCCGAGGGCGATGGTTAAAAGAATTCCCATAACTTTCTTCATGTTGTTTCTTTCTTCCTTTCATTTGGTTCATGCATAGCATACAACCTGATTGTTAACACACAATGCCGGCAACGTAAAAACTATGTAAATTCCGCAGACAAGCCTGTTCTATCGTCATATTGCAATGAGTATAAATGAAATAAATCGATTTAACATAGATTTTACATTTCAAATACGCGGCGCTAACACGTGATGACTATCCTGTTATATGTATATGAAAGGATGGATGGTCAATGAGGCTTAGGGAAAGCGTCATGCGGTGGGTTTTCGCGGCGGCAGCCAGCGTTTGCATTGCCGCGGTTGCTCTGATCTGCATTTTTCTATTCGCCAACGGGCTCCCGTTTTTCCAGAAGGTGGATGTCTTCTCCTTTCTGGGGGGTACAAAATGGGCGCCTGATGTCAATGATTCTGGCAGCGGCGAGTACGGCATCCTGCCAATGATCGTGGGGAGTCTGTATGTGACGGCAGGCTCGCTGGTTTTAGGCGGTCCCATCGGAATTCTAGCGGGTATCTATCTGGCGAGGTTTTGCCCGGAGAGAATCCGGCGCATGCTTATGCCCATGGTGCAGCTCATGGCTGGCATCCCTTCCGTGGTGTATGGATTCTTTGGCATTACCATGTTGGTTCCTTTGGTGCGCAACACATTCGGCGGCAATGGATTCAGCATCCTCACCGCTTGTATCCTGCTGGGCATTATGATTTTGCCTACGATACTGCAACTCACGTACAGTGCCATGCGCGCCGTTCCGGATAACTATTACGAGGGCAGCCTGGCCTTAGGTGCCACAGAGGAACGCAGTGTATTCCGGGTGGTTGCTCCGGCAGCTAAAAGCGGCATCCTGGCCGCGGTTGTACTGGGTATAGGCCGCGCAATCGGAGAAACCATGGCCGTTGTGATGGTCGCAGGCAATCAGGCGCGTATGCCAAAGGGCATCTTGAAAGGCGTCCGTACCCTTACCAGCAACATTGTAACGGAGATGGGCTATGCCGCCGATCTGCACCGCGAGGCGCTCATCGCGACAGGCGTGGTGTTGTTTGTGTTCATCCTGCTCATCAATTTGCTGTTCTCCGCACTGAAGAGGAGGGAAATCGCATGATGCAGACTGTGCATAAGCGTAAAAGCCAACAAAAAATGAGCGTTCGTCTTGCCAAATGGTGGTATCAGTGGATTATGCGTTGGAAGCGCCATCCTTTCTCCGCTTTAATGCGCCTTCTCAGCACACTGTGTATGCTTATTACGATTTTCGTGTTGCTGGAAGTGGTAGTTGATATTCTGATCAAAGGCATCCCAAACCTGACGCCGGAGTTGTTCAGCCTCAATTATAGTTCCCAAAACCAAAGCCTCTTACCCGCGCTGGTGAATACGTTCATCATCACGGCGCTTGCGCTGCTGATAGCGGTACCGCTGGGTGTCGGCGGCGCGGTGTACCTTAGTGAGTATGCGCACCGGGATAGTATCCTGGTTCGCTCTGTACGGCTGACCGCTGAAACGCTTGCGGGCATCCCCAGCATCATCTACGGCCTGTTTGGCATGATGTTCTTCGTAATCACGCTCAAAATCGGTCTTTCGCTCCTCGCCGGTGCGCTGACGCTTAGCCTGATGATCCTTCCGCTGATCCTGCGTACCACTGAGGAAGCGCTGCTGTCAGTGCCGGATGGGTACCGTGAGGGCAGCTACGGCATCGGCGCGGGCAAACTGCGCACGGTGTGGCGCATCGTGCTGCCTCCCGCAGCGCCGGGTATTTTGGCAGGCGTGGTATTATCGATCGGCCGCATCGTCGGTGAAACCGCAGCGCTTCTGTTCACGGCTGGTACGGTCGCTCAACTGCCCAAAGGGCTGCTATCCTCGGGGCGTACGCTCGCGGTACACATGTATGTGCTGTCCGGTGAAGGGTTGCACATCGGCTCAGCCTATGCCACCGCTGCTGTCCTGTTGGTATTTGTCACCGTTATGAACGGCCTTAGCGCCTTGATTTCACGAAAGATTGTGAAGGAGTAAGCATGAGCAAAATTGAGATTCGTAATCTGAACCTGTTTTATGACGATATCCAAGCGCTGAAGGATGTAGACCTGAACATCGAGCAAAACCGTATTACCGCGTTTATCGGCCCCTCCGGTTGCGGAAAGTCCACACTGCTAAAAACACTCAATCGTATGAATGACTTGGTAATTGGCTGCCGTGTAACAGGAAGCGTGACTCTGGACGGCGAAGATATTTATGGTAACTTGGATGTGAACCTGCTACGTAAACGGGTGGGCATGGTGTTTCAAAAACCTAACCCCTTTCCGATGAGCATTTATGATAACATCGCTTACGGCCCGCGTACCCACGGCATACACCGCAAAGCCATGATGGACGAGGTTGTAGAAAAATCCCTGATGGACGCGGCCATCTGGGATGAACTGAAAGACAGGCTCCATAAAAGCGCACTCGGCCTTTCCGGCGGGCAGCAACAGCGTTTGTGCATCGCGCGCGCCTTGGCTGTCGAGCCGGAAGTGCTCCTGATGGATGAACCCACCAGCGCGCTTGACCCCATTTCCACAGGAAAAATCGAAGAGCTGGCGATGCAGCTGAAAGAACGCTATACCCTGGTAATGGTGACCCATAACATGCAGCAGGCATTGCGTGTGAGCGATACAACGGCATTTTTTCTGCTTGGCGAAGTGGTGGAATACAGCGATACCGCAAAACTCTTCTCCATGCCTGTGGACAAACGTACCGAAGACTATATCACAGGGAGGTTTGGCTGATGAAGAACCGTTTCGACGAGCAGGTGGAAATCCTGAATTCTCAGATGATCGAGATGGGCGCCATGATCGAGACAACCATCGAAAACGCTTGCGAAGCGTTACAAAGCGGCAATCTGGAGCTTGCCCGTTCCATTATCGATGCAGATACGCTGGTAGATCGAAAAGAACGGGATATCGAAACACTCTGCCTGCGGATGCTGCTTACACGCCAGCCCGTTGCGCATGATTTGCGGGTGGTATCCTCCGCGCTGAAAATGATCACCGATATGGAACGCATTGGCGATCAGGCAGCGGATATCAGCGAAATCGTTACTTTCCTGGATTATTCAACCGTTGTTCAACCCGAGCACTTCGGGGCGATGGCTCGCGCCGCCATTGATATGGTACACCGCGCTGTTGATGCATATGTGCGGCGTGATGTGACGCTTGCCCGCGACGTGATCCAGAGCGACGATACCGTAGACGAGCTTTTTACCGATGTAAAGCGGGAACTGATTGAGTTGCTTTCCGCCGATGCATCCCGTGGAAGCGAAGCGCTCGATATGCTGATGATCGCAAAGTACTTTGAACGCATCGGCGATCATGCCACCAACATCGCCGAGTGGGTGGAGTACTCCGTGACCGGCTACTATAAAGGGGAAGAATTGCGATGATTCATGTTGTGGAGGATGACGACGGCGTTCGCGATTTAGAACTCTATGCGCTGCGTCAAGCAGGGTTTGAAGCCGTGGGTTTTGGCAATACAGCAGATTTTCGCGCCGCATTGCAAAAAACCACGCCCAACCTTGTTCTGTTGGATGTGATGCTGCCAGGCGAGGACGGGGTATCGCTTTTGCAAAGCCTTCGCAGAGATCCTCGCACAAAGCGCCTTCCCGTAATTCTCGTCACCGCCAAAGGCGCGGAGATGGATAAGGTTCGCGGGCTGGATTCAGGCGCGGATGACTACCTGACCAAGCCCTTTGGGATTATGGAACTGCTTGCGCGTGTGCGCGCGTTGTTGCGGCGCAGCGAAGAAACTCGCCCGGCGCAAGTGCTTACGGTGGGCGCGTTGTCGCTGGATCGCGAACGGCATCTGGTAAAAGCAGGCGAGCGCAATGTGGAGTTAACCCATATGGAGTTTGAGCTGCTTGCCTTTATGATGGCACACGTAGGCAAAGCGGTGACCCGCGAAATGCTTCTGGATGATGTATGGGGGCTGGGCTTTGCGGGAGATACTCGCACGGTGGATGTACACATCCGCTCACTGCGTCAGAAACTGGGGGATCTCAGTGTGATGATCCTGACAGTGCGCGGCGTAGGCTATAAGCTGGAGGGCTAATATGCGCAGAAAGCTGTTTTGGAGCCTGGTAGGGTTTACACTGACCATCACTGTGCTCCTGTGTAGTCTGCTCACAGGCGGCATGTATCTATTCTTCAATCAGCAGGTTCACGATCGCATCAGCAAGCAGTCGGATACGCTTGTGTCGATGCTACGCGCTCAGGAAGACAATGCCGCGTTCTTATCCAGCGGCATTTATTTTACCCGTGTTACCCTGATTGATCCGGATGGCACGGTGCTCTTTGATAGCCAATATAAAGCTTCACAAATGAATAACCATATGGATCGACCGGAAATTGTGCTGGCGGTGCAAACAGGCTCCGGTTGGGCAAGCCGTGAAAGTGAAACACAAGGTGAAACCAGCATCTATTATGCCCGAACGTTGGATGGCGGGCAGGTGCTTCGTGTATCTGACGCACAAAAGAGCGTGCTTTCCATGTTGCGGGGAATGGCCGGATGGTTGGTGTTGGGTCTGTTGTTAAGCATGTCACTGTCGGCCATTCTTGCTCGGCCTATCACCAATGCCTTTATTCGGCCGCTAAATGAAATCAACTTGGATTCGCCCCTGCAAAGTGACGGGTATGAAGAACTGGCGCCCATGCTGCGGCGCATGGATGCCCAAAGCAGACGAATCATCTCACAAATGGAGCGGCTCAAACGCCAGCAAGCGGAGCTGAACGCCATCCTGAGCGGGCTTCGGGAAGGGCTTGTTGTACTGGATGAAGGGCATCGCATCCTGGCAATCAATCCTGCGGCACGGCAGATATTGTGTGCGCCTGCAGAAGATGACTTTATTGGACGCACGCTTCCGCAGATCAATCGGCATGAGACGCTTATGCGACTGCTGAAGGATCATCCCGGTTCCGGTGAGATGAGCAGCAACGGCCGCATCTACCTCGTATCCGCCAGCCTTGCAGGCGAAGGCTTGGGTCTGGTGATGCTTTTGCAGGATGTGACCGAAGCGCGCACCGCCGAGCAGAACCGTCAGCAATTCTCCGCTAACGTAAGCCATGAGCTTCGAACACCGCTTACAACCATCAGCGGATACGCGGAACTGCTGGCAACTGGTCTGGCCAAAGCGGAAGATACACCCATTCTGGCGTCAAAAATCCACGAGGAAAGTCGGCGTATGCTCTCCTTAATTGAGGATATCATTCGTCTGTCAAAACTGGATGAAGGCGTGGTGGGTGAAAAAAAACCCATTGATCTGCTGTTACTAAGCCAGAGCTGCGCAAACAAGCTGGTCGAATTTGCCCGTCAGCAACAGGTTGAGGTCGCCGTTACTGGCGAAGCTGCCGTGGTTTTAGGCGATCGAACTCTGCTGGAAGAAATGCTGCTGAACCTCATCGATAACGCTATCAAGTATAATCGGCGCGGCGGGCGTGTGGATGTTGTAACTGGAATACATGAGAATCGTCCTCAAGTAAGGGTATCAGATACTGGCGTGGGTATTCCCCAGCAAGATCAGGCACGGGTATTTGAACGGTTCTACCGCGTGGATAAAAGTCGAAGCAAAGAGACCGGCGGCACCGGCCTTGGCCTTTCCATCGTCAAACATGGCGCGCAGTTGCATGACGCGGAGCTTACACTGGAAAGCAATCTTGCGCAGGGCACGACCATCACGTTGCTTTTCCCGGAACAATCCGAGCTATGAGTGCAATCTCAAACATGCCTTAAACGCTCGGTGCGTAACACAACCGCTTCCCTGTGCGCATAGCGGAAGCGGTGTTTTAGATTGCGTTGTACCACATGCCGTACCACGAAAAATATTCCCTTTCTTGTGCATGAAATATGTAACTATGGTATAATGTCATTTATCGGAAACAGGTTGCCGATGCAGCGTACACTAAGGAGGGTTTTTTCTTGGACGACCCGATAGGCGGTCAATTATTACTACAACTCATACTCATTCTCATCAACGCTTTTTTTGCCGCGACGGAGATCGCCGTAATCAGCCTCAATGAAAACAAGCTTCGCAAACAGGCCGAAGAAGGCGATCTCAAAGCAGTGGCGATGCTGAAACTCGCTACTGCCCCAAATGATTTCCTGTCAACTATTCAAGTTTGCATTACGCTCAGCGGATTTCTGGCAAGTGCCTTTGCGGCCAGTTCTTTTGCAATCAGGCTCTCCCAGGCGCTCATTGACAGCGGCTTTACCCTTCTGTCCATCGGTGCACTCAACACCCTTTGCCTCATCCTGATCACCATCATCTTAAGCTACATTACACTGGTATTGGGGGAACTGACCCCCAAGCGCATCGCGATGCACAATCCGGAAAAGATCGCACGGCTTAGCGTTGGGATCATCACCTTTGTACAAAAAGTCTTCAGGCCAATCATATGGCTGCTTTCCAAGAGTACCAACGCAATGCTGCGCCTGTTTCGGATCAATCCCAACACCCTGTCGGCGCAGGTTACCGAAGAAGAGATTCGCATGATGGTGGATATCGGCGGTGCCAGCGGCACCATACAACAGGATGAACGAACCATGATCGAGAACATCTTCGAGTTCAACAACACCACAGCGGAATCTCTAATGATACACCGTATGGATGTTGTCGCCATCCAGGTGGATGAACCATTCGAGGATATATTGACAACTATTCGCGAATCCGGCTTAAGCCGATTCCCTGTATATGATGAAGATATTGATGATATCGTGGGCGTGCTCAACACGCGCGATTTGTTGCTTAACGCGCATACCCAAAAGCCCAAGACCTTGCGGGAGCTTTTACGCCCAGCCTATCTTGTGCCTGAGACGGTTCAGGCGGATGCGCTCTTTCGCGATATGCAAAAGCGGAAGGTACATATGGCCATTGTGGTGGATGAGTACGGCGGCATGAGCGGCATCGTGACCATGGAGGATCTTCTGGAAGAAATCGTAGGGAATATCTACGATGAATTTGACCCCGCAGAAGAAAATGAAATCGTCCAACTGGAGGAGAATCTTTGGCGCTGTGATGGCATGGTGGATTTGGAAACGCTCGCAGAAGCGCTGGCGATCGACCTGCCTTTGGATGAGGAGTATGATACGCTCGGCGGCATGGTGTTCAGCTGCTTTACAGCCATCCCGGATGATGGTACCCACCCCGTGGTTGAAGCTCACGGTTTGCGTATCGAGGTTGAGGATTTGAGCGAGCACCGCGTGGAAACGGCGCTGGTGAGCAAGATACTCCCAGACCAGCAAACGGATAAAGCCGAAGAGCACGTATAATACTTGCCCCTCAACCTATGCTATCGAGTACACCCTAACTTCATTCCCTTTATTAACAAAACATTGAAAATCGGGTTCTTCCCTGCTAGCGGGGTAAGAACCCGGTTCGTATTCATAAAGCATAGCCCTATCCCCTGCCGCACATGCTGGGGCAGGCGGCACACCCGCCTTCCCCTGTTTCTCGAAGCGTTTGCGGCATGGCATCCCCGATATCCTTCATGGTAAGGATCATTTCATCACACGGGATGGGACAGGGAACGCCAGAAATGGCAAGCTGTGCGGCTGCCATCGCTTGCGCGGCGCCGCCTACATTGCGGTACACACAGGGTATTTCCACTAAGCCATTGACGGGGTCGCAAACCAAACCCAGTGAATTCATGAGTGCAAACGCACACGCATGCGCCGCCTGCTCCGGCGCCCCGCCATAAAGCTGGCACAGCGCCGCCGCAGCCATGCCAGCCGCCGCACCACATTCCGCCTGGCACCCGCCTTCCGCTCCACTGATGGTTGCTTGCAGGGCAATCACCCGCCCGATCGCAGCCGCGCAAAATAGCGCATCCACTAACGCGTCATCCCCGTAGCCATGTTCTTCCTGCGCCGCAAACAGAACCCCCGGCAGAATGCCGCAGCTGCCTGCTGTGGGCGCGGCAACAATCTTCCCCATGCAGGCGTTGCTTTCCGCAACCGCCAGCGCATAGGCACACGCTTTGCTCAACATGCCAAAACGGGGTAGCTGAGCGGGTGTGTTCATAAGCGCTGCCTGACCGCCGACCCTGCCGGATACAGAGCGCAGTGAGGGATTGAGTCCGTCCTTGATGCTATCGCGCATCACTGCCAGTGTTTGATTCATACGAAGCCGGACCGCTTCCAGGCCGGTTCCATCTTCCACCGCTTGCCATGCCGCCCCCGCCGCGCCGATACTCCCCGCCGCTTTCGCCGCTTCGAGGATTTCCGCTATGGTTTGCATGTTTCCCCTTCTCTCGTTGCATGAATTCCGTTGCCTGCGGATAAGGTTTCGCCTTATGCTTGATAAGGGCAATCAGCTTCGCGCAGGCAAATAGGCAACTTGGTATACATCAGTCAGCTCTCGCAGCTTCTGGATCAACGCTGCATCGGCATCCCCATCCAACTCTAGCGTTACCATCGCCTCTCCGCCTACAGCAGAGCGGCTCACCCGCATGGTGGCGATGTTCTGGCCTCCGGCCGCCACAATGCCGCTGAACTTTGCAATCATCCCCGGCGTGTCCCGGTATGTCATCACAAGCGTATTGGCATGCCCCGTGATGGCTGTCTCCAAGCCGTCCACCGCTTGAACAATGATCTCTCCGCCCCCGATGGAAGCCGCCTGCATATGCACCTTGTGTCCCGTGATGCCAACCACTTCCATCACAACGGTATTTGGATGTGCGCCGCGAAGCTTAGCTTCATAAAACGATACGCTCAGGCCGGCTTGCCTGGCAAGCGGCAAGCTCTCCCGCAGGCGGATGTCGTCAACCTCCATGCCCATCAGACCGCCGATCAGCGCTCGATCTGTGCCATGCCCCTGATACGTTTTTTGAAACGACCCCCACAGCCCGATATTAGCCGTGACAGGCGCTTCCCCCAGCAGCATCCGCGCCATTTTCCCAATACGCGCCGCCCCCGCAGTATGGGAAGAACTGGGGCCAATCATAATCGGACCGATAATATCAAACATATCCATGGTTCATACCTCCAACGTGGGTACTTCATCCCAAGGTTGGTAATCTTCCGCTTCCAGCAGGCTTTCCAAACGACCATCCGTTACCCGCTGGAGTTCGGCGCACACTTGATCAGAATCCGCGCTTCTGCATTGCAACGTAAAACTGACTAGGACGCTATAATCGATCTGGAGAACCTTAACCGGCATTGTTTTCAGGGTATGCTGCACCCGATCCCAGACGGGATATCCAACCTCAAACAGCCAGTGCTGGGTGGGCAGCATTTCACAAACGACGGCGGCTGTCAACGCAAGGGCACAGCTATGGCTGTAGGCACGCACCAGGCCGCCCGCCCCCAACAGGATACCGCCAAAGTAGCGTGTTACCACCACTACGCAATTCACCACGCCGCGCGCTTTCAGCACTTCCATGATGGGCAATCCCGCCGTGCCGCTGGGCTCGCCATCATCGCTATAGCGCATGATGCCGGCATTCTGGCCGATGATATACGCAAAGCAATGATGCGAAGCGTTACGGTGCTCTTGCCGCGCTTGCGCCACAACCGCGATGGCTTCCTCCTGCGTGCCGATGGGTGCGGCTTGCCCGATGAAGCGGCTTTTCTGGATGATGTATTCTTCTTCGCTGCGCCTAAGCAACGTTTTATATGGCTTCATATCGATTCCTTCCCACGGGATTTTTAAAAGCAGTATTCACAAGCGTTTGCGTTCGCTTGCAGGTTGACTTCTTCTGGTATTATACCCCATGCCGTGACCATCGCGCAACGCAATGAACATTTGTTCGTGAATGATTGACAAACCGAGCCCTGCCCTTTATGATTAAGTGTGTTTGCAAAGGAGGCGTCTCATGATTGTACTGGGCATTGATCCAGGGCTGGCGACCCTTGGCTGGGGCGTGATCGAATCAACCGGTTCAAGGCAACGTTTGCTTGGCTATGGATGCATCCTTACAACACCGCAGCATGCTTTACCGCAGCGACTGCTCACAATCCAATGTGAAATGAACGATCTGCTTACGCGCTATCAACCCGAGGAAATCGCATTTGAGGAGTTGTTTTTCTCACGCAATGTGACCACCGCGCTTACCGTTGGCGCGGCGCGGGGCGTAGGGGTTGCGGTATGCGCCGCTTACACGCAAAAGCTATTTGAGTATACGCCCATGCAGGTAAAACAGGCGATGGTGGGCTATGGCAAAGCCGAAAAAAGGCAGATACAGGAAATGGTCAAACTCCTTTTGCATATGGAGGAGATCGCAAGGCCGGATGATGCGGCCGACGCGCTGGCCATTGCGCTCACCCACGCGGCCACAGGTGTTTCCAGCAGCCAGTTTTTAATGAAATGAGGAATCTGCTATGATCGCGCTGATCGATGGGATCATTGTTGAGAAAAGCGCCGGAGAGGTGATCCTGCTTACGGGCGGCATCGGTTTCAAAGCAGCCTGTAGCATGAACACACTGGCCGCCTTGCCCGCTATCGATCAAAAATGCCGCCTGTATACTCATTTCCACGTGCGGGAAGATGCAATGGAGCTGTATGGCTTTTTGACACGTGAGGAACGGGAACTGTTTCGGCATTTGATATCCGTTACAGGCGTCGGCCCTAAGGGTGCTTTGTTCATCCTGGGCAGCCTGCAGCTGGGGGATCTGCGGCTTGCCATCATGACCGGCGATATCGCTTTGCTCAGCCGAGCCCCGGGTGTCGGCAAAAAGACCGCGCAACGCATCACACTGGAGCTGAAGGATAAGCTCACGCAGGACGCACTGCACAGCGGCGTTTCCATGGATGAGATTACTGTTAGCGATTTGGACGCGCCCACGCAGGACGCACTGGGCGAAGCATTGCAAGCGCTCAAGACTTTGGGCTATTCCCCACAGGAGGCAGCCGCCGCGCTCAAGGGCGCAAAAGGACAGGCACAGACAGCTGATGAGTTGATACGCCTTGCCCTGCGCAACATGGCGCAACAAGTTTAATTCCGCAAAAACTTTGCTAAATCGACTTTCCTGTATCGATTCCATGCTTAATGATATCGATGATCCCGTATAGAAGGAGTTCAGCTATGCCCAGCGACGAGCGATTGATCACAACCGGATTCCGTGAGGGAGAAGATGAGCAGGAACAAGGCCTGCGTCCCAAACAATTACGCGATTATGTGGGACAGGAGCCCATCAAACGCAATCTGCGTATTTCCATAGAAGCTGCATTGATGCGCCGTGAGGCGCTGGATCACCTGCTGTTGTACGGCCCGCCCGGGCTTGGAAAAACCACCCTGGCAGGCATCATAGCCGCGGAGATGGGGCAGAACATCCGCATAACCAGTGGCCCCGCGATTGATCGACCAGGGGATCTGGCAAGCATTCTTACCAATCTGAGTGATGGCGATGTGCTTTTCATTGATGAAATCCACCGTTTGAGCCGCTCTGTGGAAGAAGTGCTTTATCCTGCCATGGAGGATTACGCGCTGGATATTATGATCGGCAAAGGGCCTACGGCGCGCAGCATTCGGCTGGATTTGCCGCGTTTCACGCTGGTTGGCGCAACCACCCGCGCCGGATTGCTCTCCGCGCCGCTTCGTGATCGTTTTGGTTTGCTGTTTCGCCTGGAAATGTACACGCCGCAGGAACTTGCGGCCATCCTGAGGCGCAATGCCGGGTTGCTGCATGTAACTGCGGAGGAAGATGGTATCCTTGAGATTGCAGGGCGCAGTCGAGGTACGCCGCGCATTGCCAACCGTATGCTCCGCAGGGTGCGTGATTACGCACAAATCCGCGCGGATGGACGCATCACAAGCGAAATCGCGCATCAGGCGCTAAACATGCTAGATGTGGATACCCTGGGGCTTGATAAGGTGGATCGCACCATGCTCAGCACCATGATGGACAAGTTCGCGGGCGGCCCTGTGGGACTGGAAACCCTCAGCGCCATGACTGGTGAGGACACCACCACCATTGAGGATGTCTATGAACCTTACCTGATGCAGTTAGGCTTCATCATCCGTACGCCGCGCGGCCGCATTGTAACGCCGGCCGCTTATGAACACCTTGGTCGCAAACCCAACCAACCCGCGGAAGATGCTTCAGAACCACAGCAACAAATCAAGTTTTAATGATCAGGAGAATATGCCGTTTGAAAGCCAGTGATTTTTCCTACCATCTGCCTGAGACACTCATTGCGCAAACCCCCATCGAACCCCGTGACCACAGCCGTATGCTGGTTTATGACCGTGCCGGCAAAACCATACGCCATCAACATTTTTATGATCTGCCCCAATACCTGCACACAGGCGATGTACTGGTGCTCAATGAAACCAAGGTCATCCCCGCGCGTCTGCTGGGTGAAAAAGAGATTACGAAAGTCCCCGTGGAGATTCTTTTGCTTAAGCGGCTTTCTGTGCATGAATGGGAAGCCTTGGTACGCCCGGGGCGCAGGCTTCTTCCGGGTACCTTTTGTACTTTCGGCAATGGCCTGCTGCGCGCACAGATCATGGAAACACTCGCAAACGGGGGGCGAAGAGTTCGTTTTCATTACCAAGGCGTGTTTGAAACGCTGCTGGATGAGCTCGGGCAAATGCCGCTTCCTCCATATATCCATGAACACCTTGCCGATCAAAGCCGCTACCAGACCGTCTATGCCAAAGCGGAAGGCAGCGCCGCTGCACCAACCGCGGGTCTCCATTTTACACCAACACTGCTGGAAACCATCCGGAAAATGGGTGTCAACATCGTGCCCATCCTGCTGCATGTGGGGTTGGGAACATTTCGCCCTGTCAAAGTCGAGAACATTGACGAGCACGTGATGCATGTGGAGCAATACGAGGTAATGCCTGATGCCGCCAACGCCATCAACCGCGCGCGGCAGGCGGGCGGGCGTTGCATATGCGTTGGCACAACCAGCGTGCGTACGCTGGAAACAGTGGCGGGCGCCGATGGCGTGGTGCATGCCCAAAGTGGAGATACCGGCATCTTTATCACGCCCGGCTATCGTTTTCGCGCGGTGGATGCGCTTATCACGAACTTCCATCTGCCGGAAAGCACGCTGCTGATGCTCGTCTCCGCGTTCATGGGGCGTGCGGAAGTACTGCGCGCCTATGAAACTGCCGTTTCGGAATCCTATCGGTTTTTTTCCTTTGGAGATTGTATGCTGATTCTTTGAACAAGTATGTTTTCGAACCCTGCGCATAAGCAGCGAAGCGGCACATGATATGCCGCTTCGCTGCTTATGCGCTTTCCTGCTTTCATCTGATGCCGGATGGCTTTGTTGGAATCAGGCATATACGCATACGGGATACGCACCATACACCCTGCTCGCTCGCACGCGCAATCGATGATAGAATGTCGCCGTTTTAATATGTTACACAATGCAAACCATAACCTAACCGTTATTCTTGCATGTATTCACCATGATCACAAAGCACATGCGTCGTTGACAAAGCCGTACTCGGCTCACGCTTTCGTTTCGCTATCCTTGGCTTTATTGCCGATTTTGTTTTCAGTACCGTTTATCAGGCGCTGGATGTTCTGGCGATGCCGCAGAACCACAAGCACGAACAGCAGCGCGGTAAACACATATACAAACCATTCGCCACTTCGCGCCACCATCATCAGCACCATATAGGTAAGCATCATTGCCATACTGCCCACGCTGATGTAGCGCGTCACGGCAATCAGCGCGATGCACACCGCAATCGCGATACCGCCCCACAATGGACTCACAAAAAAGATCACCGCTGCCGAGCATGCTACGCCCTTGCCGCCTTTGAACCCAAAGAACGCCGGCCAGTTGTGCCCCAGCACCGCGAACATTCCGCCCAGCATTGCACCGAAGCCCTGAATACCAAATGTTGTACCAGGCAATATCACACTGCCCAGCAGGCACGCCAGCGTCGCTTTGAGAAAATCGCCAAGAAATGTGATTGCACCAAGCTTCAAGCCCAACACACGCAGCACATTGCTCGCGCCCGTATTGTTGCTGCCCACCTCGCGGATGTTCACACCCGCACGGCGGCTTACGAGGATACCCGTTGAAACACAGCCCAGCAGGTAGCCAATGACGGCGACTGCGATGCTCAGAAGGATTTCTTGCATGTCATACTCCTTTATTGTTAGGTTTGTTCACAATGTATTATACCATGGATACATGCCCCTGCAAAGTAACCGCTGGGCAAGGCGCTGTCATGGGCGTGTCCTGCGAAAAGAGCGTTCTTATCTGGCATTCTCACCTCGCGCAACCGTTTTCTCATCGCGCTTTTATATAATTTGTGTTCTTTACGTTCAATGCTTAATAATACCATAAGCCGCAATCTTCTATCCGTTCCCTGCGCCTTACTGTAGTACGCCATTGCCGGAGCCTTGATCCGCGCCACGGCAATATTGGTGGTCACCTTTCCAACAAAAAACCGCCGCATGAAAACATACGGCGGTTTGTAAGCGCAAGCGCCAGCTCATTCTTCTTCCACGCGAATGATGCTTTCCAGCTTTGCAATGTCTTGATCCAGTGCGGCGATTGCCCGTTGCATCGCCTTTTCACTGGCTTGGTGGGTTATCACTACCAGCGCGACCCTGCCATTGTTGCGCTGACCATTTTGCTGTACCGCGGCGATGCTCACACTCTCATCCGCAAAGCACTTGGCGACGCGGCTCAGCACACCCGGCGCGTCTTTGGCCAGCATGCGGATATAGAAGGGGCATTGCCAGTCAGTGTTATGCCGCAGCGCCACCCTCGGGTTCAGTTCGTTTTGAAACGTCGGGTACTGGTGCTGGCATGCGGAAGCGGCGCGTTCCAGATCGCTCACAATGGCGCTGGCTGTGGGCATATCCCCCGCGCCGCGGCCTAGGAACATCATCTCTTTACAGGCATGGCCGTGCAGGTATACCGCATTGAAGGAGCCCGAAACATTCGCCAGCGGATGATCGCTGCGGATGAATGTCGGGTGCACGCGCGTTTCCACCTCTAGCCCATTTCGTTTGGCAATGGCCAGCAGCTTAAGCGTATAGCCTAGTTCCTGCCCACAGCGAATATCTTCCTTGCTGATGTGGGTGATCCCTTCCACATAGACATCTTCAAAGGGTACGCGGCCATGGAACGCAAGCGAAGCAAGAATACTAAGCTTGTAGGCAGCATCCAACCCTTCCACATCCGCTGCTGGATCAGGCTCCGCCAGGCCAAGGCGCTGCGCGTCTTTGAGCACCAGCGAATAATCTTCCGCATTCTTGCTCATTCGGGTAAGGATGTAATTGGTGGTGCCATTGACAATGCCATAGATTTTATCAATGCGGTTTGCCTGCAGGCTCTCTTCCAGCGAGTGAATAATAGGAATCGCCCCGCATACGGCCGCCTCGTAGTATAGTCCTACCTCTTGCTTCTTTGCTGCCTTCTGAAGCTCATGCCAGTGGAGCGCAAATGCGACTTTGTTAGCGGTAACCACGGTTTTACCGTTTGTGAGCGCGCGCAGCATCCAATCATACGCAGGCTGCTCGCCACCCAGGAACTCCACCACCATTTGGATTTCCGGGTCATTAAGCACATCATCCGGATCGAGGGTGAGTACGCCCTCCGGAAACGTGATGCCCCGTTGCTTGTCAAGGCTTCGCACCAGCACCTTTTTGATATGGAAGCGCAAGCCGGCGCGATGGGCAATATCCTCGCCAAAGCCTTCCAGCAAACGCCACACGCCGCTGCCAACATTGCCGCACCCCAGAAAACCTATGGTGATGTCCTTGATCATTCGTTCTGCCATCCTTTCGCGTTTAGCGATTGCGTTCATAAAGCAGCCGAAGGCCTTTAAGCGTAAGCAAGCCGTCCAGCTTATCGATGAATTGATTGTCCCGTGCTATCAGGACTGCCAGGCCTCCCGTTGCCACCACAAACGCTTTGGGAGCGTTCAACTCGGCACGCATCCGTCGCACCAGATAATCCACCTGTCCAATGTACCCATAGATCAAGCCGGATTGCAGATTGGTGACGGTTGTACGACCAATAACGTTTTCTGGTTTGATGAGCTCAAAACGCGGAAGTTTAGAGGTTTGTCCAATCAGCGCTTCACTGGCCAGTTTGATGCCGGGACATATGCAGCCGCCAAGAAAGCTCCCATTTTCATCCAACGCGCCAAAGGTGGTTGCCGTCCCAAAATCGATAAAAATGCAAGGGCCGCCATACTGGTCAAACGCCGCAACCGCATTGGCAATACGGTCGCTGCCCAGCTCGCGGGGGTTCTCATATTTCAGGTTGATGCCCGTTTTGATGCCCGGTTCTACCATCATGGGGGTAACGCCAAAGTAGTTCTTGCACATGTGCTCCAGCGTAAAGTTGATGGTGGGCACAACGCTTGAAATCGCTACCCCCTCCACAATCCCGCGATCCATGCCCTCATTGCGAAACAGACTGCACAGCAGGATGCCGTACTCATCCGAGGTGCTGGTTTTGCTGGTGGATATGCGCCAGTACTTGACCATATCCTTGCCTTCAAACAATGCGGTTTTGATATTGGTGTTTCCGACGTCCATGGTTAAGATCATGATGGTTTCTCCTTTGGGCTGCAACCTCATCATACGCGGGGTTCGGGCAGCGATTGCCTGCATCGGCTTCAGATGGGATCCATGATACCGCCGTATCGGTTGGGTTAGACGGATTCTTCCGTGTTCTCCGGCGAAACGGCAGGTTCCTTCGCAGTGTTTTGTTCCATCGTGGATTCCAAAGGCATGGCGTTCACCCGGGCGGGTATTGCCATGTTGGGCTCGGTTGCGCCAGCATCAGAAGTCGCTGAATCACTTGCTTGCGGCATCGAGCCTGCCACAGTATCCAAAGGGGCGGGCGTCTGATTCTTTCGCTTCCCGCGACGCATCACGGCATCCACAGCCGTTTTAATCATCGGTACCAGAATCGCCGCAACTGTCAGTTCCGCAAGACCATTGGGGACACCCACCGCGGTCACCAGCCATGCGCCCGCGTTTTCCATGTATCCATTGCTGGCACTGCCAAGCGCAATCAGGTTGTTGACCAAGGCTGTGAGTTCCCCTCCATGAAAAAGGACGATTGCGCCAAGGCATAATACCGTATTGGTAAGCGCGCCGATTGCCGCGGCAATCCCCGCGCTGAGGTGTTCCCCCCATGCCTTGCGCCCGATGACGCGACGCAAAACAGCATAAGAGCCCCACGCCGCCAATGGGATCAGCATTCGCGGAATCACGCTCACCAGCGGATTCCGAAAGAAAAGCGTAAGCCCAACGATACCCGCACCCCATGCGCGTATCAAGCTGGATAAACCAAAGATGAGTCCAACCGGGACCCCCACCCATGGCCCTTCGATCAACGCAGCTACGATCACCGGAATATGCACCAGTGTGACCGCCGGCAACGGCGGGGGCAGTGTGATCATACCAACAGGGGTGAAAGCCAGAAGCATGGTAATTGCGCCCAGCATCGCGGTGATGACCATTCTGCGAATCATTTGGCTCTGCCTGAAAGCTCCGGATACCTGTTTTGTTTTCATGCTGATTTCCTCCGTTCGAGTTCTTTTGGGATACCCGACGATGTGTTGCCTACCAAGGCAGGTGTGGCACAAGGGTTTTGAAAAGCGTCCGACCCGTCAGGTGTCGGCGCTGCCCTTGTATTGTATTATAACGGTTGTATACAAAAAAGTAAACCGTTCGGCGAAGTTTGATGCCTCAAACACAACAAACGCAACTGCCCACTGTGATAACCTGCGCATGGAATATTCAGCGCTATCCGTATCACCGCGTGGTTCCGCGCGCTTATCGATTCCTCAGGTTATAGCAAAAAACCCCAACCCCTTCACGCATTCGCTTCTGCGGTACGCATCAAGAGTTTGGGGCAAATGCCATGCTTTGCTCAGTGCTCTTCTTCGTCTTCCCCATCAATCACATCGGGAAAGAATGGTTTATTGCAGCTTGGGCACAGGGGGCTTTCATCAAAATCGATATCTGCGGCTTTGATTTGTAATGTCTTGCCACAGTGCGGGCAGTCAAAAGAGAGCTCTTCATTTTCGTCAAACGCTTCTGACTCCTCGTCATCGTCCTCGTCATCATCCTCGTCCATATCGTCATCATCGCCGAACAAAGCGTCCTCGATATCGCCGAGATCGCTGTCAATCGATTCGACAAACTCATCCAATTCGCCGATGTCGCTATCCAACTCGACGATTTTCTGCGCCATCTCATCCATTACAGAGAGCATTTCCAGAAGCAAGCGATTCTCGCCCTTCTCTTTGTCCAGTGAAAGCCCCTCGGCCAAGCCACGCAAGTAGGCGGTACGATCGGTGATATTACTCATAACGTTTCCTTTCCCGCGTCGTCAAGGCGCGGTGGCTTTTTTAGGTTGTCGAGCAAGTAAAAGCTACAGCAGGATGCTCAGCAGCGCTCCATGTATTCGCCGCTGCGCGTATCAATACGGATGCGATCGCCAATGCTGATAAACAAAGGCACTTGAAGCGTGTGACCCGTCTCCATGGTAGCGGGTTTATACGTATTGCTCGCGGTATCGCCCTTGAAGCCGGGTTCGGTATCCTTGACTTCCAACTCAACAAAGTTAGGCGCCGCTACGCTAAAGGCAATGCCCTTCAAAAAGCGGACTGTCACATTGGTGCTTTCCTTGACGAAGGGAATCGCGTCTTCCACCTGCTCCTTGTTAAGCGGAATCTGCTCAAAGGTATCCAAATCCATGAAGTAGTAAAGGTCACCATCGGAGTACACATACTGCATTTCCTTGGTTTCCACAATAGCGCGCGGCATCTTGTCCGTTGGGTTGAAGCTGCGCTCTACCACCGCGCCGGTAATGATGTTCTTGATTTTAGTGCGCACAAAGGCAGCGCCCTTGCCGGGCTTCACATGCTGGAAATCCACGATGTTCCATACGCCGCCATCCCATTCCACAGTAATGCCCTTGCGAAACTCTCCCGCTGTGATCATAAACCGTTCCTCCGTTCGTGTTTGGGTTTTACGCTGGTAGGATGATCAATTCCCGCGTAGGTAAGGTAAGTGCCTGACAGCCGTCCTCCAACACAACCACGCTGTTCTCGATCCGTACGCCGCCGACGCCCGGCAGATAAATGCCGGGTTCCACCGTGATCAATTGTCCTGTACGCAGTTTGCCGTTTGCCACAGCATTCAGGCGGGGATTCTCATGAATCTCAATGCCTAGGCTGTGACCCAGTCCATGGCCGAAGCGTCCTTCATAGCCGGCAGCCGCAATATAATCCCGCGCAATCGCATCGATCGCTCGTTGATCACCGCCTGCACGCACGGCATCCTGCGCCATTTGCTGTGCAGCCTTGACGGTTTCATAGACATGACGCATCTGTTCGCTGGGCTCTCCCACAGCTACGGTACGGGTCATATCCGCGCAATACCCACCCACCTTTGCCCCAAAGTCAAGCGTCACGAGGTCTCCACGTCGAATGCGGTATTCCCCGGGTCTTGCATGTGGCAAAGAGCCGTTTGCACCCGCAGCTACGATGGTAGAAAACGCAATGCTCTCCGCGCCATGGGTCAGCATGTCAAACTCAAGTTTAATAGCGATTTCTCTTTCAGAAACCCCTTCACGAATCATGGGCAAAATACGCTCAAAGCTCTCGCCGGTAATCCTGCACGCTTCTTTGATCAAAGCGATCTCGCCATCATCTTTGATCTGCCGCAACAGCTCAATATCTTCATGCAAGGGCGTCCAGCGGGCATTGCCAAAGGCCTTTTTCGCCGCGGCAAAATCGCGCACGGTCATGCCATCATCTTCATATCGGATCGAATCCACCTGCCAGGCTTGCGCCAATAGCGCGGCAGCCTGTTCATGACTCTGCCCCTTCTCAATGCTTATGATGCTGAAATCCGGGCTTTCTTTCTCCGCCTGCTCCACGTAGCGGAAATCCGTCACGATCGCCTGTTTCTTCTGCGAAAGGAGTGCGATGCCCTCGCCCCTGAAGCCGGTCAGATAAAACAGATTCGGAATCTTGTATACAATGATGGCCTCATTTTCCATAAGACCAGTTGCGGTAATCAGCCGTTTGGCGCGTGTCATACGATCATTCCATCCCCTTCGTGCGTCTATGCTGCCTATTCCCAGAAAGGCCACAAGAATTATTTTACCATAACCCTACAACCAGCGCCACCGTTTTTTTCAAATCCCGCCTATCCATACATCGTCAAGAGGACGTTTGTCTAGCCCGTTACCCCTAATAGCCAAGCGCTTCCTCAACCAGCAGAACCGTCATGCTACGGCCGCGCGGCACGCGATCAAGCACCACCGTTGCGCTGCACATGCTTTCATCATCGCACTCGCTGCTCTTGCAAATGCCGGTCGTAGCGCAAGGTGTAGCAAGCCCAAGGCGGCGAGCGTTCTGTGGGCAAGCCGTTTGCTTGATGCGCGCTATCGCCGTATTGATGCCGCCTTCAACAAATTTTGCAATGCTTACCACGAAATACACCTGCTTTGGACCAAACAGAATCGTGCTGACGCGGTTACAGGTACCATCGATGAACACGAGACTGCCGTCCTTCGTAACCGCGTTGGCGGAGGTAAGGTAAGCATCCGATGCGCGTGCCTGTTCAAATATGGCCGGCACATCTGCCTTCTGCGCGCCCCAATGCTGGTATATCCTGCAGCCCTTTTCCTGCAAAGCCGCTATAACTTCTATTTCGCGGATGGTTACTGATCCGCTGACGCCTACGGTAGAATCAGCCGAAATATGCGAGGTCAAATACGCCTTGGCTTGCGCGGCGGTTTCCAGCTCCACCACTTCAAACCCATGCTTGCGCATGCGCTCTATGGCAGTCATGATTGGCTGTCCCATGGTAACCCCTCCTACTGTAAATCGATACCCACCTGCGGCGCGCCTTGTCCTGTAAGATAAGGCGCAATCGTAAACGCTGAAGATTGCTGTATCTTCTTCATGACCCGCAAGGCTGCCTCGCCGGACAGCAGCGCAGGCTGATAGTCGTTTGACCGTGTTGTTCCGCTGATGGTTAGCGGCCAAAGTGTGACCTGCGTGCGTTTCGGGTTCCCATCGGTAAAATAGAGGGATGCCGAAAGCAAGTACGCATCATAGTCACGCGGATCGGTATTCCCGCCAAACACCAGATTGCCTAAACTGTAGGCAACCGTTGTATGGCCGATGATCTCCAGACCCTGCGCCACATGCGGGTGATGCCCAACAACCAGTAGAACACCTTGTTCGGCAAGAAATGCGGCAGTGTTCTTCTGTGCCTGCGTCAGTGTTTCAGCGTACTCCTCCCCCATATGCATCACATGAACAAGCGCGGCGCACCCGAGTGAACGAAGTACCTCGGCCTGTTTCAAAAACCGGGATCGGTCAAAACGCAACCCGCTGGCGGTAAAGCCGACCCGCACACCATCTTTTTGCAATATGGTGACATAGTTATCATCAACAAATGCCAACCCCGCCGCATCCAGTGCCTCTATGGTGTCCGCTTTGCCCGCCGAGCCGTAATCCAACGCGTGATTGTTGGCCAGCGATACACATTCTACACTTCCTTGGGTCAATATGGCGGTATACGACGGATCGCCCAAAAAGTTAAAGGCCTTCTTTTCGCGCGTTAGCTTTCGGGTACTGAGCACACCCTCCAGATTAACCAGCGTCAAATCATCCTCCGGCAGCAACGAAAAGAGGTTCTTAAGTGGATATGCATAGCCATGGGTGTTTACCACGCTGGCAAAGCGCCTTGCGCCGCCGTCCTGGGTGCCGCCAAGTGTGCAATCGCCACCAAAGGTTAACCGAATCTCGGTTTCACCTTCCACAACCGCCATGGCTGTTTGTACCAGCGCATCCGGCGGCTGGTTCACCGGAAATGTGTGGATGGAAACGGACGCCTGCGCCTTCACCGAACTTGCCAACAACAGCAATAAAAGCAAAGCGGTATGCCGGATTCTCATGGCTCCGCCCCCCTTGTGATAGCCACAGTATAGCACATCTGGCTTTTGACGTAAAGTTATGGTGCTCGATACAGCACAATGAATACCAGCGTATTGGCGTATCCGACGCTCCCCAGCGCCGCCCTTCGCCTGTCTATACTAATAGGCATATACATAGGGTTCTCTGGCAGGAGATACTTCCTCCACGGTATCGGCAAGAATGCGCAGCTCGCTGGTTTGCGATAGTGTCTTGATCGTAAGGGTGCCTGTGACTCTGACCCATTGATCCGCTTGAAGTGAATCAACATCCCGGTACTCGCACTTGAAGCCGATCGGATACAAATCTGCGGTGCAGCAGGTCATTAGCTGCCGAACGGGCGAGAAGGTGCCTTCGGTGAAATAGGCCTCATCCTTCATCACCTGCCCCATGGTTGTGATGGTGAAGCCGACAAACGTTTCAGGGTTTTCATAGATTTCAACCAGCCATAGATAGGTTTCTTCCTCCGGTATGACGATCCTGCGATTTACAGGATCGTATCCATGTATTTGCGTATCCTGGTATAGCGCGGCTTTCATGATGTATGGCCCGCCGCCCGCAACAGTCAGGTCATCACTATCGCTTGTGATGCTTGGCGGTGTAAGCAGTCGATCGAGGATTCCCGTATCCACGGCAGACCATCCCAGCAGGATAATCGGAACCAGCAATACCATCAAATGGCTATAGGGCTTTATGTGCGCCTGCTCAAACATGCGCAGCAGCGCAAATACACCCAGCACAAGCAGCATAGCGCTTGCAAAATACAGGTAAGGCAGTGTACGCGGCGTGACATAATACATATATGTGCCTGTCACGGATAACACCAACAGAATCGCGCCCAGCATAGCAAAGGCGATTCCTTCCGCCAGCATGGCTACATTGACTCTCCTCATGCTAACCATCCCTCCAGACCCAACAGCGAAGCAACATATACCACAGCAAAGCATACAACGAATGATACGACGGCGATTTTCACGATGAACCGCTTGGTCATATTCGCAGACATCAAAATCAGGTTCTTAATATCCATCATGGGCCCAAAAACTAAGAAGCCCATAACCGCGCCAATCGGAAAACTGGCGCCCATGTTTTTGCCCACCACCGCATCGGAGGAAGAACATAGCGAAAGCAGCAGCGCCATGACCATCATCAGCAGCATTGACCCAACCAGCCCAAGCGCGTTCATCTGCGTCAGGTCGCTGCCCAATACCATTTGAAAGAAGGTGGAAACCGCAATGCCCATCAGCAGATACTTACCCACCTCAAAAAGCTCGTTTCGGAAATGGGATACCAGTTGCACAAGCTTTGATGCGGGCTTTCCCTCCGAGCCAAACGTCTGGCAACAGGCACACGCAACTGCCGAATACTGGTTTGTAAAAATACTCGTGCGGGTTCGCACGAAAAAAAGCCCGATGATGACCGATGCAACGATCCCCAACACAACTCTGGCCAGCACAACCTTGGTATTGCCGCCAAAGGCGTAATATGTGGAAAGCATCACAACCGGATTGATCACCGGCGCCGCTGTCATAAAGGTAACCGCCGCAGGCAGCGGCACGCCTTTTTTTACAAGGCTTCGAAAAACCGGTATGGAAGCGCAATCGCATATGGGCATTAAGAAGCCGCCGAAAACGCCAAACAGCATTCCACCCAGCAGATTCTTGGGGAATAAACGGCGTATCAGATCCGTCGATACAAAAACCTGTATCACGGACGAAATTAAAATGCCTAGCAATAGGAATGGGATTGCTTGCAGCCACGTGCCGAGGAAAACCGATATGGAAGTAGGGATCGGGATATCCATCGCATAAAAAAGCCCTGCCAGTGCTACGCAGGCGGTGAAAATGGTCAGGCTTCGAACGGCTTCGTTCACATTGGGAAAACCCAGCAGACTGTCGATCTGCTTTTCATCTTCCCAGGCGATTGCCTCTACGCTTCCCTGCATTCTGGCAAGCGCGCGGCGAGTAGTGCGCAGTTGCTTTCGATCCACATTGCGGATGACGGCCACATCGCATTGCAGCAACTGTTCCATCAGCATACTGCCTGATACGGCCAGCTGTTCAAGGTAGCCTTGTCCCTCGGTCACTTGAATGATTTTGCCAAGCTTGCAGCATCTGCGCAGCGCATTGTGGCTGAGCAGCGTGATAAGCCTTTGTACAGGCAGCATGCCATTCCATTCGACCCAAATGTCGCTGGGTTGTGTTTCCATCACCGCATCGGCAATACGTGTCACAAGCTCTTCATCCGTCTGGGATTGTACATCGCGAATCGGAATATACAGGGTATCCCCCTGTATGGACTCCATTCCTTTTTCAAACTGGATCACCAGAACCTTACGGCTCTGTGGGCTGCGCGTCAGGCATTGCTTGATAAATGTTGTTTTCCCGGCCATCAACATCCCTGTGACTGCGTAGATTGTTGGTTTTTTACGGTTCATCTTCATCTTCTCCGTCTTGATTCGTCGAGAGTGCGCCTCCCCGTGCTCCGTATGGGTGATTGCCAAGGACACCGGATTGTGATATCGTAAAGAAGTAGCGTGTGTTCGAAGGACGGCTACACACCAACATTGCGACATCATGGGCATACAAACGGGAGGCATGTATGGATAGCAAGGTAACGCGCGATCATTTGGATTGCCTGCGGCAAAGCGGTTTGAAGAATACCCGGCAGCGCAAGGCCATTTTGGATATACTCTCCATAGGCGAACAGCCTTATGCGGCGGAGGATGTTTACCTTGCGCTGAAACAGCAACATGTAGATATCAACCTTTCAACCGTTTACCGCTCTTTGGAAACGATGTGCGAAAAAGGCGTTGTTCGCAAAGTGAGTGTATCCGGTGATAACCGCATGCTCTACGAGATGAATGTACATAGCCACCAGCATTACTTGGTGTGTGTGAACTGTAAAAAGATTTGTCCCGTTGGTCATTGCCCGCTGGAAGCGTTTGAAAAGGCAGTCGCCCGGGAAACACAGTACACCATCATGGGGCATCGGTTAGATATTTATGGCCTTTGTCCCGATTGCCAGAAGGGAAACAGTAAATAGCGATATCCCCAAACAGGCAGCCATGCGTCGCCTGTTTTTTATGATTCTAGTCTTTTGCGAACAGCGAGAGAATTACGTCATGGCGCAATTCCCGACCAATGATCGCCATCTGTCCAGCCGGCGCGGTACTTGGCTCAATCTGCACTTGACCTGTAACATATTGTACGTTCCAGTTGTCCCGTTCTCCGCGCAGGATGCCCTTG
>Ga0351921_1012_pt1 | contig 32806 bp, 33 predicted proteins | sample BONcelHT113001C9_FD_206869 | JGI IMG/M metagenome (GOLD analysis project Ga0351921, IMG submission 206869) | Enriched cells from coal bed in the Powder River Basin, Montana, United States - BONCAT cells T11 rep2 HSBNCT.T11.300.1.C9 ... | reverse complement strand
GACAATAAAAACCATCAGCAAAACTGAAGATCTCTTTGTGTTTTTTACATCCATAGTTTGTAAATAAACCTAATGGGCGTTAGTAAAAACTTTCCTAATCGGTACTCTTTAGAATTTTTAATCAATTGGTATTCAAATGAGATTGACGGATCTAAAAGATATTTTGAATAGAGTGCTTTATGGTTGGTGTAAATCTGGTATCTGAGATGTTTTAGATTTTCAGGAGTAAGGGAGTTGTTCCTGGAACCTTTTTTTACACGATAGAAAATTTCTGGTTTATCAATTTTATATACTTCTCCGCCCTTTTCCAAAATTGACAACCAAAAATCCCAATCTTCAAGACCCTCTTTCATATTTGGATTGTACCCATTGGTTTTATCAAAATCCTCTCTTCTGAATACTGATGCAGATACAATAATATTTTCACATATCATTTTTTGGATGGAGTAGGCACCATATTTAATATATCTCTTTTTAGCACCAAATAATTTTACATCGCAGTTTACAATTTTTATATTGGGTTTCTGCTCCAGTATTTCTATGGCTTCCCGAATAAATACTTTTCCTGCTTTATCATCGGCATCCAATGGCAAGATATACTTCCCGTAGGAGTTCTTTATGGCAAGATTCCTGGCTTTTGCAGGTCCTTGATTTTGTGTTTGTATTACCTTAATTTTATTATGACTAATTGCATCAATTATTTCATTTGTTTTTTTATCTGTACTCCCGTCATTAACAATTATGATTTCATAATTCTCATAATTTTGAAGGTGTATGCTATTTATGCACTTAGGAATTTTGGTGGTTACCCTGTTTTACAAATGTTTTATAAAACATCTCCGTTGTTGGTTTTCCCCCTGTCATATTATTTATTCCAGATTTTGATACAGGGAAATGTGAAATTATTGTTTTTGAAATTAACGATTCTTCTCTCAATTATAGTAACCCTGTTTTTGTCAGGCACACGGGCAAACATAGTATCGCTTGCACTTATCATTTTGTTTTATCTAAGTTATTATATCTATAAAAAATCAAGGATTGTATTTGTTGTATTAACAGGGCTCTACACCTTACTGGCAATTTATGGATTATCAATAATTGGGGGCATATTGTTTAACGCAACAGAGATTTCGAACTTGGTAAAATTCGGGCATTACATATCTTATATTGAACATTTTTCAGATCATATTGGTCAATTTATTTTTGGGAATGGTCTTGGAAGCAGCTTTTATTCGTACGGAATAAACAGGATTACGAATGTGACCGAATTAACATATTTAGAATTGATTAGAATTTGGGGGATGCCAATTTCCATTATTTTTTTATTGGTTTTATTAACCCCTATTCTTTATGAAATAAAAGCAAAACAGTTTAGTCATCTTTTTATCGCATATATCGCCTATTTGTTTATTGCCGGAACCAACCCTCTGCTTTTAAGTTCAACCGGAATGATTGTTTTTGTCTATGTTTTTTCTAATATTATGTTGAGAAAAACCAATGATTGTAGATATTTTACTTTCTACCTACAATTCTGAAGCCTTTTTAGAAGAGCTTGTGGAATCTATATACCTTCAAAGCTATTCAAATTGGAGATTTATAATTCGGGACGATTGCTCTTCTGATAATACTATAAACATTCTTTATAAATATAAGAATGGCGACCCTGAAAGATTCCATATTATAGAGAATAATGGAATCAATATAGGACCAAAAAGAAGTTTTCAAAAGCTTCTGGAACATAGCACCTCAAATTATATGATGTTTTGTGATCACGACGATTACTGGCTCCCACACAAGATTGAGGATGCACTTTCCAAAATTAGAGAAATTGAAACTAGCATGCCCAACCAGGCGGCTTTGGTTTTTACAGACCTTATTCTAACTGATCATAATTTGAAAATTATTCACAAATCATTTTGGAACTATTCCAAAATCAATCCAGCCAATATTCAAAATGTTTACAAGTTAGCCATCAATAATCCAGTGGTCGGGTGCACCGTAATAATCAATAAGAGAGCAAAATTGTTAGCCTTGCCAATACCCGATGAGGCCATTATGCACGATTGGTGGACGGCATTAAAAGTAGCAGAATCCGGCATCATCGACTATATCGAAAAACCTGGTATTCTTTATAGACTGCATAATTCTAATGAAATAGGTACGACAAAAGCGAATCTAACCTATTTACTAAAGCGGCTTTTGGGACTCTCAAAAACATTAAGGCAAAACCGAGATGCTTATGAAATGCTAAAGGCACTCAATAAAAAATATTCCTTTTTCAAAATGATGGGATACAAAGTGATTATTTCAGTTTCTAAGATATTATAAATGATTTCCGTTTGCTTACCTACCTATAATGGTGAAAAATTCATACAGCAACAGCTGGATTCAATATTGAATCAGTCAGTTGCTATTAATGAGTTAATCATATCGGATGATTCGTCGACAGATAGAACCATTGAAATTATAAAATCATATACCGATAATCGCATCACCTTAATAGAAAATCAAAAATTCCGTAGCCCTGTTTTTAATCTTGAAAATGCACTGAAACAGGCAAAAGGAGACTATATATTCTTAGCCGATCAAGACGATATTTGGTATCCAAATAAGGTAAAAATAGTACTCGAACATCTTGAGAATCACAACCTGGTGGTGTCCGACTGCAAATTAATCGATAAAGATAACACAATACTTGTGGGCTCCTTTTATAAATTGATTAATTCCGGGCAAGGTTTTTTCAAGAATTTTATAAAAAACACCTACTTGGGGTGTTGTATGGCTTTTGACCGGAGTGTACTAGACTACGTTCTTCCTTTTCCAAAATCAATAGCTATCCACGATCATTGGATTGGCTTAAATGCAGAGCTTTTTTCATCGATATATTTTTGTGATGAACAATTGGTAGGCTATAGAAAGCACGAAAATAATCAAACACCATTTACCGGTGGAGTAAGTAAGAATAGTTTTATTTACAAATTGATCTATCGAGTTGAAATGCTAATGGCTATTGTTCTGAATGTAATAAAAAAGCTAAAACTTAAAACATAATAGTGAATAATGGCCGATTTCGATAAAAAACATAAAAAAATCTTGATAACAGGAGGTGCCGGTTTTATAGGTTCCAAATTAGCTTTAAAGCTTATAGAGAAAGGATATATTATTACAGTATTAGATAATCTCTCCACTCAAATTCACGGGGAAAATTGTTATAAATCTGCTCTCTATTTATCGATTAAAGATAAAGTCCACTTTATTAAGGGTTGCATTTTAAATAAAGAGGATTGGAGAAGAGCATTACAAAATCAAGATGTTGTTATTCATTTAGCCGCAGAAACAGGTACAGGGCAATCTATGTATGAAATCGAAAAATATACAGATGTCAATATAAAAGGTACTGCCATTTTTATGGATATTCTGGCAAACGAAACTCATTCCATAAAAAAAATTATATTGGCTTCATCAAGAGCTGTTTATGGAGAAGGGAAATATCATTGTCCAAAGGATAGTATTGTTTATCCCTTGGCGAGAGAAGAAAAAAATATGATAAAGGGCGATTTTAACGTTAAATGTCCAATATGTGGAACTAACGTTGAGGTAATGGCAACTGATGAAGAGAGCAAAATTCACCCCATCTCGATTTATGGCATTAGTAAATATGTTCAGGAACAGATGTTTCAAACTATTGGAAAATCCTTAAATATCCCTTTTGTAATTTTTCGCTATCAAAATGTTTTTGGAGCTGGTCAATCTTTATCAAACCCATATACAGGAATCTTATCCATCTTCTCAACTAGAATTAAGAATGGAAATGACATCCTGGTTTTTGAGGACGGAAATGAAAGTCGCGACTTTATATACATAGACGATGTGATTAGAGCTACCATTTTAGGCTTGGAAAAAGAAGAAGCCAATAATGAAATTTTTAATGTAGGGTCTGGTATAAGGACTAATCTTATAACCGTAGCAGATTCACTTAAAAAAGCATATAAAAGCAATATAAATATTGTACTTTCGGGATTGTTTAGGAAAGGTGATATTCGGGATAATTTTTCTGACTCATCAAAAATAAAAAGCAGATTAGGATTTGAGACTGAAATCGATTTTGCATCAGGTATAGAGAAGTTTGCAAATTGGGTTAATTCACAAGAGATAAGAGAAGATCTGTTTGAGACTTCAATTATGGAAATCAAAAAAAAAGGATTATACAAATAAAATGAAAAAAGATCTAAAGGATAAAACAATACTTTTGATAGACGCAAAATTCTTTGGTTATGAATTAGAAATTAAATCTATGCTCGAGAATATGGGAGCAGAAGTAGATTTTTATAATGAACGCCCAAACGATTCTTTTTTAACACGAGTAATAATAAGAGTAGGCTTAAAAACATTTATAACCTCCCAAATTAACAAATACTATAATCATTTAGTAATAGAAGCAAATAAAAAAAAATACGATTTTGTTTTAATTATCTCTCCTGAGACTATCCTTGAATCGCACCTTGCAGCTTTGCGTTATGGGCATAAAGAGTCAAAGTTCATTTTGTATATGTGGGATTCTTTAAAGAATAAAAACGCAGGTTACGATCTAATAAAGTATTTCGATAAGGTTATGACCTTTGATGAAGATGAAGCAAAAATGAATACAAAATTTATTTTTCTACCTTTATACTATATTCCTGTATATCAAAGTATTTCGAAGTTAAAGGAGAAGGTTGTTTACGATTACTTTTTGGCTTGCACTATCCATAGTGATCGCTACAAAGTGATAAGAAAATTAAAATCTCAAGTGAGAAAAAAAGGAAATTCTTTATATAGTTTTTTATATTTTCAAAGCAGAATATTGTTTTGGGCAAGGAAATTTTATGATCTCAATTTTCTATTTGCCAAAAGAAGTGAATTCTCTTTCAATCCAATTTCCCAGAGTGAAATTGCAAAATTAATTTCTCAGTCGAAAGTTATTATCGACATTCAGCATCCAAATCAGTCTGGATTAACAAACAGAACATTTGAAGCATTGGGAGCAAATAAGAAATTAATTACAACAAATGAAAACATTAAACATTACGATTTCTATAACCCTCAAAACATTTGTGTCATAAATAGAAATAACCCAATTCTGGACGAAAAATTCTTAATAGAAGATTACCAATTACCGAGTTTAGAAATTTACACTAAATACTCATTAAAAAATTGGCTTAGAGCAATTTTTGATATCTAAATAATTATGAGAATCTTTAATAACAAATCCTGGATAATCCTTGTTGGATTTATAATTTTACTTTCAACTTCGATTGACGCTCAGACTAACAAATCTGCAATAAACAGCAAATCAAATATAAAGTCTGAGCAGGTAACAGACACTCAGTTAAAAGTGATTATGCAGCGGGCATTAGACTCCGGTATGTTGCCAGATCAGATTGAAGCGCTTGCCAGATCGCGGGGAATGTCGGAGGCAGAAATAGAAAAGTTAGTGCAAAGAGCAGAACGCCTGTACGATATGAGAAATCCAAATTCAAAAGAGAGTGGTCGTAAAATCAACAATAATCAAATTGCCAATTATCCACAACCTTATGACGAAAGAGTTTTCACATTCAAAGAAGAAAAAGATGAGCCTAACTTTGGTTTTTCATTGTTTAGAAATAGCGATCTCACTTTTGAGCCCAGCTTCAATATGGCAACACCAATAAATTACTTGATAGGCCCGGGCGATATTTTGAATATTGATATTTGGGGAGCTTCTCAGTTCAGTTATCAAGAAGTTGTCTCAAATGAAGGGAATATTATCATTTCTAATGTAGGCCCTATATTCTTAAACGGGTTTACCGTTGATGAAGCAAATAATAAGCTAAAGAAATCATTAAGTAAGATTTATGCCGGTATAAATGATGGTAATACTTTTATAAAGGTAACTCTCGGTTCGGTAAGGAGCATTAAAGTGAATATTGTTGGTGAAGTTACTTTACCTGGTACTTACAATCTCTCTTCCTTAGCTTCTGTCTTCAATGCAATGTATGCTGCCGGTGGTCCTTCTGAAAATGGGACTTTAAGAAATGTAAAAATCATTCGTGGAAACAAAATAGCGGCAGAAATAGATTTTTATGAATATCTATTAAAAGGGCTTCAGTCAAATAGTATGCGACTTGAGGATCAAGATGTTATATTTGTTTCTCCTTATGAAAACAGAGTAGAAACAAAAGGAGAGGTTATCCGTAACAAACAATTCGATATGAAAGCAACTGAATCGCTGAAAGATCTTATTTATTTTGCCGGTGGATTCACCGGAAAGGCATATACAGAAAGGGTTAAGATCTTCCGTAAAACAGGCAAGGAGAATAAAATACTGGATATTCCTACTGCTTATATGGATGCAATTCTGATTAAAAATGGTGATGTGATTCTAATTGATTCTGTACTGAGCCGATTCGAAAACCGAGTTCAAATAACCGGGGCTATTATGCGTCCCGGTGTTTATGCCATTGATAGCATTAGCACATTAAAACAATTGATAAAGAATGCAGATGGATTGAGGGAAGATGTTTTTAAAAGCAGAATTTCTGTTTTTCGTTTGCAGGATGATTTTTCAAGGGAGAATATTGCGATTGACCTTACCCAATTACTCCAATCAAATTTGGACTTTACTATACAACGAGAAGATTCTATTCACATTCCTTCCATTCACGAACTTCGGGAAGGCTACACCCTTTATATAGAAGGCGAGGTAAGAAAACCGGGTGTTTATCCTTTTGCAGAAAATACCAATGTAGAAGATTTAATAGTGCAGGCCGGCGGTCTAAAAGAGACAGCATCTATGGCTTATGTAGAAGTGGCAAGAAGAATGAAGGACCATCTGGCCTTAAAGTCAACTAACCAGTTGGCACAAATCATCAAATTTCCAATAAACAGGAATCTTGAATTAGCAGATTCTGCTTCAAAATTTTACCTTAAGCCCTACGATCAGGTATTTATTCGACGATCTCCGGCCTATATTCCACAATTGATTGTAAGCATAGAAGGAGAGGTAAATTTTCCGGGTAAATATAGCATTGCAACCCGCACCGAGCGCATCTCTGATTTGATCAATAGGGCAGGAAGTATTACCAATGAAGCCTATTTGAAAGGAGCGAGTTTAATTCGAAAAAAATCTAACGATAAAATATTGGTAAAAAACACAATAGACAGCATTACAGTTAAAAAAGAAAACGCAGACAGCATCGTAGTATCGCATTCTAAGTTTGAAATTATTGGCTTTGATCTGGCACAAGTGCTAAATAATCCGGGAAGTCCAAATGATTTATTTTTACTCGAAGGCGATTCTATTCGAATACTCAAACAATCGCAAACAATAAAAGTAAGTGGATCGGTTTACAGTCCAAATGTTATCCCTTATTATGAAAAATTAAGACTCAATGATTACATTACCAATGCCGGTGGATACACAAGAGAAGCAAGGCCGAGACATGTCTATGTGGTTTATGCCAACGGGGCAGTTAAGAAAACAAATCATTTGCTCTTTATTAGAAAACATCCCAAAATCGAACCTGGTGCAGAGATCATCGTCCCAATAAAAAAAGAGAATAATCGCTTGTCTTTAACAGAGACAATAGGGATTAGCTCTGCGGTATCATCCTTGGCCTTGTTGCTTATCACTCTCATAAATACAGTAAAATAATATGAAAAAATATATGGAGCCAACCAATGCATTAGATGGAATTGAACTCTTGGAACTGTTAAAAAAAATATGGTCAAAAAATAAAATTATAAAGATTTCATTAATTGTCTCAGCTATATTGGCAATCATTATTATTGTATTTACCCCCAAACAATATAAAACTGAGATAAGCTTATTATCTGAATCTAACTCAAGCGGTTCTGCCAGCGGACTTCTCAGACAAATGGGCGGTTTATCGGGTGCAAACCTTGGAGGAGTGCTGGGACTCGATTTTAACGGAGGCACAGGAAGCGAAGTACTGATACCCGATTTATACCCGGAAATTGTAAAAAGTACAACTTTTTTATTGGAAATTTTAAATGAAAAAATAACTGAGCCCAAGACGGGCAATGAAATATCGGTTTCCCATTATCTTAATTATTATACAAAACCATCTCTTTGGGGTGTTGCGGCTTATGTATTAAAAAAGTTAAAACCAAATAAGGAGGAAGATCTAATTGTAAAAGAGATAGAGGGGCAACCATTAAAATTAAACCGTAATCAAACGGATTTGCTTATAACTTTATCGGAAATTATTGAGGTAAAGATTATTAAATCGGGTGGAAGTTTAACTGGTGGTGAGAGTAAAATTATTACTGTTGGCGTAGAAATTCAGGATCCATATTTATCGGCTGTGCTGGCACAAAGGGTAGTTACAAATCTAAAGCAGTACATCATTAACTACAATACAGGAAAAGCAAAAAAGGATTTAGAATTTATTGAAGCACGCTATAAGGAGGCACAGGACAGATTTTACAAAGCACAAAAAAACCTTGCAGACTATGATGACAGTTACAAGAATGTGATTTTGTCTTCTGTAAATTCAAAAAGACAACACCTTGAAACAGAAAATTCGTTGGCAGCTACTTTGTATAATAATCTGGCACAGAAATTAGAACAATCTAAAATCCTGATTCAGGACAGAACGCCGGTTTATACCGTTATAGAACCCGCTAAAGTTCCTTTAAGAAAGAGCAAACCCAAATCAAGCTTAATACTTATCAGTATGTTGTTTATGGGTGGTTTTGTAGGTCTCACCATTATATTGGCCAAAGAAATAATTAAATAAAGCAATGGAAAACAGAACAAATAACTCCATAGAGAACCAACCGCCGGTTGACAAACATAATGCCGGAGAAGACGAAATTGATCTTGTTGAGATTGTCCAAAAACTCTGGAGAAACCGCAAATTCATTATTAAAGTTACGGCAGTTTTTGCCGTTTTAGGATTTATCGTTGCAATATCAACTCCAAATGTTTACACCGCATCCTGTACAATGGTGCCACAAACTGGCCAGAAGAGTACAGGCGGAAGCTTGGGGGGTTTGGCTGCAATGGCAGGTATTAACCTGGGAAGCCTAAGTTCCGGAGAGGTTCTCTCCCCTACTGTCTATCCTAAGATTATGACAAACATAAATTTCCAGAAAGAGTTAATTTATTCAAAATTTCACTTTCAGGGAGTTGAACAACCAATATCATTTTATGATTATTATACTGACAAAAAATATCAAAAATTTAGTTTAATTGGTACAATAAAAAAATATACAATTGGTTTGCCGGGTGTTATTATTGGAGCCATTAAGGGTAAGCCAGCAGAAGTTGATCAGTCCGATAGCTCATCAATTCAATCATTAACAAGCAGAGAGAAGGGTGTTGTTAATATTAGTAGTGCCAATTTATCTCTTAGCGTGAACAATAAAGATGGTTATATATCAATATCTTCAAACATGTCTGAACCTCTTCTTGCAGCCGAATTGGTACAAAGAGGACAAGAACTATTACAAAAATACATCACTGAGTTCAAGATAGAGAAAGTGACAAGTAATCTCAAATTTGTCGAGAAGTGTTATGAGGAGTCTAAGAGAAACTTTGAATCTAAACAGGCCGAACTTGCCAGGTTCAGAGATGCAAACAAGAGTTTTACTTCCGCTGTGGCAAAGACACAAGAGGAGAAGTTGACATCTGAATATACACTATTGTTAGGAATATATACTGAACTCGCAAAACAGAAAGAACAAGCAAAAATTGCGGTTACAGAGACAACACCTATACTTACTGTAATTGTGCCAGTAATTGTTCCTATCGAAAAAAGCAAACCAAGTAGGGCAACGACGTTATTTATATACACATTACTTGGAGTAATTATTGGTATTGGAGGAGTCTTTGTTGTGTTATATGTTGAAGAAAATTTTATTCCAAATATTAAAAAATATAGATTTATTCCAAAAATTGTTTAATTTCATAATATTGTTGAGTAATAAATATACTCAAAATTATGCTAGAAAATCTGATAACTTCAAAAACCCGTATAAAGCTGATGATAAAATTTTTTATCAACAGCGATACAACTGCCTATCTTCGCAATTTATCAGAAGAATTTGGAGAGAGTACAAATGGAATACGGCAGGAACTTAACAGATTTGAAGATGCAAAGCTGTTAGAATCAAGAACAGAGCAAAACAAAAAGGTTTATCAGGCGAACACAAATCACCCATACTTCAAAGACATGCATCACTTACTGCTAAAATATGTGGGTATAGATGAGATTGTGGACAGTGTAGTAAAACACATTGGAGAGTTGGAGAGAGGTTACATAATCAATGACTTTGCACAGGGTAACCCGGGCAATATTTTAGACCTCCTATTGGTTGGTAAAAATTTTGACTACGACTATCTGAATAAGCTAGTTAGAAAAGCAGAAGAGAGTGTTTCGTTCAAAATAAGGTACATAGTTGTCTCCCCTGAAGAAGCTGCGCAATTTATCCCCGACAATACTAAATCCTTATTAGTATGGTCTGCCGGGGATAATTTTTAATCCGCAATCAATTTGCGGCCATACTAGAAGGTTATACCAAATGGGAGTGACCGGATTTTATGTATAATAAATTCTAATTTTAATTATAAAATATGATCGCTCAATTTATTGGCTTAGGCTATATCGGACTGCCTACTGCAGCAGTTGTAGCTCAACATGGGATACACGTTCACGGAGTTGATGTCAACCCTAAAGTGGTTGAAACCATTAACAAAGGTAAAATCCACATCGTAGAACCTGGGCTTGAAAAAGTAGTAAAGGAAGGTATTGAAAAAGGATATTTCAAAGCCTCTTTAATTCCTTCTGAAGCAGATGTTCACTTAATAGTTGTACCAACTCCTTTCAAAGAAAACCACGAACCGGATATTTCTTTTGTAGAAGCAGGAACAAAAACTGTTTTACCATTCTTAAAAGAGGGTGATATTTTTATTATAGAATCTACATCTCCTGTTGGAACAACTGAAAAAATGGCTGAGTTGATTTTTAAAGAAAGGCCGGAATTGGAAAATAAAATATTCATAGCTTATTGCCCTGAAAGAGTTCTTCCTGGAAATGTTTTATATGAACTTATTAATAATGACCGATCTATCGGAGGTATAAATAATGAATCTACTAAGAAAGCTGTTGAATTCTATAAAACATTTGTAAAAGGCGAATTGCATCAAACAAATTCACGGACAGCTGAAATGTGTAAACTTACTGAAAACTCATCTAGAGATGTACAAATTGCTTTTGCAAACGAACTTTCTTTGATTTGTGATAAAGCCGGTATCAATGTATGGGAATTAATCCAACTTGCCAATAAACATCCTCGCGTAAACATCCTACAACCTGGTGCTGGAGTTGGAGGACACTGTATTGCTGTTGATCCTTATTTTATTGTTTCAGATTATCCCATGGAATCCAGAATTATTGGGACTGCACGTGAGATTAATAACTACAAAGCATTTTGGTGTGCAGAAAAAACAAAAAATGCAATGTTTGAATTCGAGTTAAAAAATGGTCGAAAACCAATAACTGCTTTTATGGGTTTAGCTTTTAAACCCGATATTGATGATCTTCGAGAAAGTCCAGCGAAGTATATTGCTCAAAAAGTTATGCAAAGTGAACAAAATAATTTTCTTGTAGTAGAACCAAACATTAAAGAACATTCTGTTTTTAAACTGACGAATTATTTAAATGCATACAAAAAGGCAGATATCATTGTATTTCTTGTAGCTCACAAGGAATTCAAAACGCTTAAATATAACAAGAATAAAGTAATTTTGGATTTTGCTGGGATATTTAAGAAATAGCTTTCAATAGAGAAATATTATGCTAAACATAAGTACAACTAAAAAGATAATGTTAGTTTTCGGTACTAGACCCGAAGCAATAAAGATGGCCCCTCTAGTTAAAGAGTTCCAAAAACGACCTGAGCACTTTGAAACATTGGTTTGTGTAACAGCTCAGCATCGTGAAATGCTCGATCAAGTATTGCATTTATTTGAAATCGCACCTGATTACGATTTAAATATTATGAAAGCAGGTCAAGATTTATATGATATTACATCACGCGTTTTACTTGGAATGCGTGATGTATTAAAGGAGTCAAAACCAGATATTGTTCTTGTGCACGGTGACACATCAACATCTACTGCAGTAGCATTATCTGCCTTTTATCAACAAATCCCAGTTGGACATGTAGAAGCGGGCCTTCGTACTCACAATATCTACAGCCCTTGGCCAGAAGAAATGAATCGTCAAATTACTGGGCGCATTGCTGAATTCCATTTTGCGCCTACTCAACTTAGTAGAAAAAATCTACTTACTGAAGGGATAAAAGAAGCAAAAATATTTGTTACCGGAAACACTGTAATAGATGCCTTATACTGGGTCCTTGACAAAATTAAGAGTGACAATAATTTAAATGAAAACATAATAAAAACTCTTCGGGACTCAGGATTACCTACTGATAAAATAACTCTTTGGCAGCATTTGTTTAATTCGAGATTAACAAATAAGAACCAATTATCGTTTCATACTGAACTCGGGAAATTAGTACTAATAACTGGGCACCGACGCGAAAATTTTGGCCAAGGTTTTATTAATATCTGCGAATCAATTAAAGAACTTGCAAGAAAGTATCCAGATGTAGATTTCGTTTATCCCATGCACCTAAATCCCAATGTTAGAAGTGCAATTAATAACGTGTTTGGAGAAATTAATAAATTGAATAAAAATGCATCTGAACAAAATATATATTTCATAGAACCTCTTGACTATCTCCCCTTCGTTTTCTTAATGAACCTTTCTTATCTTGTTTTAACAGACAGTGGCGGGATACAAGAAGAAGCACCTGGGCTAGGCAAACCAGTATTAGTAATGCGTAATACAACCGAGCGACCTGAAGCATTAGAGGCGGGAACAGTAAAGTTAGTAGGAACTGATAAGCAACTAATTATTGATGAAGTATCTAAGTTGATAGAAGATAAAATATATTATAATAATATGAGCATGGCAAATAATCCTTATGGAGAAGGGAATGCATGTTCTCACATTTCCCAAGCTTTAGAGTTAGATGACTTGAAAATTAAGATAATTCAGAATTAATTTTAAATCTAGCTCAAGCTAAATTTTTCACCTTTCACAAATAAAAACAAAAATGCTTAACGATAAATCTATTCTTATCACCGGTGGTACTGGGTCTTTTGGTAAAATGTTCACTAGAGTAATTCTTGAACGTTATCCAGATGTTAAAAGATTAGTAATCTATTCTCGCGATGAACTTAAACAATTTGAGATGTCCCAGTATTATCCTGAAAATGTATACCCAAATGTTCGTTTCTTTATTGGAGATGTTCGCGATGGCAGTCGTTTTAAAAGAGCTTGTGAAGATATTGATGTCATTATTCATGCTGCTGCCTTAAAACAAGTTCCTACAGCAGAATACAATCCTGATGAGTGCATCAAAACAAACATTGGAGGTGCTCAAAATATTATTGATGCCGCACTAGCTACAAATGTGAAAATTGTTGTTGCACTTTCGACAGATAAGGCTGCCGCGCCAATAAATTTATATGGTGCTACCAAACTTGTTTCCGATAAAATTTTTATAGCAGCAAATAATATAAAGGGTAAACGAGATTTAAGATTCTCTGCAGTACGATATGGTAATGTTATGGGTTCAAGAGGTTCTGTCATCCCTTTCTTTTTAGATAAAGCCAAAAATGGAGTATTACCTATAACTCATCGTGAAATGACTCGCTTTAATATCTCGTTGGAGGCAGGTGTTGAGATGGTACTTTGGGCAATAGAAAATGCAATAGGAGGAGAAATATTTGTACCAAAAATTCCTTCCTATACAATTGAAACTCTTGCAAAGGCAATTGCTCCAAATGCCATTCTTGAAGACATTGGAATTCGACCGGGAGAAAAACTACATGAAGAAATGATAACAGAAAGTGATTCATACAATACCATTGAATTTGATAGGTATTTTGCTATACTTCCATCTAATGCAGATAAACAAAAATACATCAATCATTATAAAGGATGGGAGGTCCCAAAAGGATTTAAGTACAATTCAGGAACTAATTCTGAATGGGAAACAATAAAGACATTGCGTGAGAAAATTATTCAATTTGTTGATAAAAATTTTAAGCCAATAGAATGAAACCTATACCATACGGAAGACAAAACATTACTGAAGAAGATATTCAATCAGTAATCGAAGTTTTAAAATCAGACTATTTAACGCAAGGTCCTAAAATTGTTGAATTTGAGAAAGCGTTCTCAGAATATGTTGGTTGCAAATTCTCTATTGTAGTATCTAACGGGACTGCAGCTTTACATTTAAGCGCATTAGCACTTAATATTCAACCAGGTGATAAAGTTATTACAACACCAATTACATTTGCTGCAAGTGCCAACTGTGTAAGGTATTGCGGAGGAGAGGTAGTTTTTGCGGATATCGATCCTGACACTTATTTGCTGGATATCAATTATGTAAGAAAGTTATTGGCTGCCTCTCCAAAAGGCACATATAAAGGAATCATTCCAGTCGATTTTGCGGGTAATCCTGTAAACCTGGAAGAGTTCCGTAAACTGGCCGATGAATATGGGCTATGGATCATTGAGGATGCATGCCATGCACCAGGAGGATATTTTATTGGTAATAAAGGGATCCGTCAACATTGCGGTAACGGTAATTTTGCAGATCTGGCAGTATTCTCGTTTCACCCTGTAAAGCATATAACATCGGGCGAAGGAGGCATGATAACAACCAATAATAAAAAGTTGTACCATAGGTTACGTAACCTCCGGTCTCACGGAATACAGCAGATACCTGAATTAAAACAATACAATCACGGGCTCTGGTATTATGAAATGCAAGAACTGGGTTTTAACTACAGAATGACCGACATACAGGCGGCACTAGGTTTAAGCCAGTTGAAAAGAGCCGATGCCGGGCTGGAAATCAGAAAGAAAATTGCAGCAATCTATGAGAAGGCTTTTTCCGGAAAGTCATATATAAAAAGGCAATTTGGTGTTATTGAAGGCCATGCCTATCATTTGTATGTTGTGGAATTCAATAATCGCAAAGGATTGTATGAGTATTTGCGGGGAAAAAATATTTTTGCCCAAGTTCATTATATCCCTGTTCACCTTATGCCTTATTACAGGCAATTTGGGTGGAAAGAGGGAGATTTGCCAAATGCAGAAAATTATTATTTTCATTGCCTGAGTCTACCAATTTTTCCCGCGTTAATGAAAGTTGAACAGGAATACGTTATTAATACAATAGCTGAATATTATAATTAAAATTACTATGTCTGCCTTTCAAGAATTAAACCTCGCAACTGAGGATATGGTTAATCAGAACAGACTGTATCAACCTTCAAATTTTTGGAATAATGCTTCCAAACAAATAACGCAAGAATTAACAATTAATGGTATTGAAAAGTTTCGTTCATTAGAAACAACACTTGGGTATTTCGTGCCTACATATGGCGTACCTGGTAATTGTTTCACTCAAGAAATGACTAAAATATTGATTGAAAAACTATCTCATAGCTTTCCTTTGGATATTAAACCTAAACTGGCACTAGAACAGTTTTTATCGGGATATGTATCGGCTCTTGCCGATTTTAGAGTATTTGTAGCAGCAGATAAACAAAAGAGACTACCCTTTCTTCATACTTTCTCAGAAAGTAATTTCGGAGAACCGGTTGAACAATTTGAATTAGAGGGAAGAATGTTCAGCCGTTCTTCCCTGAATTATCTACTAGGTTTAACACTGTTGAAAAAACATCTTAAAGGATTTATCCCTAAAACCGTAATGGAGATTGGTGGCGGATTTGGGACACTTGGAGAAATCCTGTCATTTTCAGGAATAAAAGACTGCAAATATATCGATTTTGACATTCCTCCGACTAGTTTTGTAGCACAAAAATATTTATGCTCTGTGTTTGGTGAAAAAAATGTAACAACATACAAGCAAACACGTCATAAGATGAGAATAAATATCACTGAATTAAAACCAGCTTCAGTTTTCTGCTCATGGCAAATAGAAAGATTGTATGGTAAAATTGATCTTTTTGTAAATTTCATATCATTTCAAGAGATGGAACCAGATATTGTAAAGAATTATCTGAATCATGTAGACCGTTTATCAGTAAAATGGATTCTTTTAAGAAATATAAGAGAGGGAAAAAACAAAATAAAAAAAGGTTGTTCAGAAGGTGTTGAGATTCCTATTAGAAGTGATGACTATTTAACGATGCTGCCAAGCTACGATTTAATCGAACGAAATGTAATCCCGTATGGTTTTAAAACGGTTGATAATTTCCATTCTGAACTTCTTTTATTGAAACGAAAATCATGAATAATAAGTCAATCGCCATTATTCCTGCCAGAGGGGGGAGTAAGCGTATTGTTGGTAAGAATATTAAAGATTTCCTTGGTAAACCTATCATTGCATATTCAATTGAGGCAGCATTGAAAAGCGGTCTTTTTGATGAAGTAATGGTTACTACAGATGATGAAGAGATTGCAACGATTGCAACGAAATACCATGCTAAAGTACCATTCATGAGAAGTTCTGTAAATTCTGGCGACTATGCAACTACTATAGATGTTATACATGAGGTCTTACATAATTACACACAAAAACAAGGAAGAGTATTTCAGTTTTCATGTTGTATTTATCCAACTGCTCCTTTAATTGACATTACTCATCTACACCAGGGATTTAAAAAAATATCCGATCAAAGATTAACATCTGTATTTCCTGTTGTTGCTTTTAGTTATCCAATCTGGAGAGGATTAAAAATCGAAAATGACGGAACTACATCTATGATATGGCCGGAATATCTAGATTCAAGGTCTCAGGATTTAAAAGTTGTATATCACGATGCAGGGCAGTGGTATTGGTTTAATAATGAAAAATTAAATAATTGGAATTGGCCAGATAATACAGGAACCATAATTCTATCTGAAGAATTTGTTCAAGATATCGATACAATCACAGATTGGAAGTTGGCTGAGATAAAGTATTCTCTTCTGAATAATCTTACTTAATAGTTTTTTAAATGAAAATTGCAATAATAACAGATGGCAATAACAAACTTGGAATGGGACATATTTATCAGTCCATTTGCATTGCTGGCATGTTATTACAGAGAAATATTCCCTTGGAAGATATCATCTTTATGACCCAAAGTCAGGAGAATGTACAAAATCACATCATGGAATCCGGATTTCTAGTTAATTATTATCCTGATAATGACTCAATTTTTAATGATTTAAAAAAAATAAATCCAGATAGAATAATCTTCGATAAGCTCGATGTTTCACCCGACCTTGCTAAGAGAATAAAATATGAATTACATATTAAATTAACGATATTGACAAATCTGACAGATGCAAATCTGTATGCAGATATAACAGTATTGGCAGACATTGGAAGTAATTTTAAAAACATTTACAGGAAAGAAGAGCGAACTAATAATGTTCATTTTTTGGGTCCAAAATATTGGTTACTACGTCCAGAATTTTATGAATTAAAGAGCACGCCAAAAATTAGCTCATTATTCACAAAAAACATTATGCTGATTTTTGGGGGTTCTGATGTATCTAATCTAACTTCTGTTGTACTAGACGTACTCTTAAAAATTGAATCCGAATTTACTATAACTGTGGTTTTGGGGTCAGCATTTATTCACGACAAAGAGCTTAATGAGGTTATCCATAATAATTGTAATACAAAAAGTCATGTTCAAATTGTGAAGAACATTAAGAATGTAGCTGAGATAATGTTTAAAAGTCATGTTGTTTTAGCCTCACCTGGCCTTTCTTTTTTTGAGGCACTGGCTGTAGGTACCCCTGTTATTGGTTTTCATCAGAATGATCTTCAACGTGATACTTATAAAGGATTTCTAACTACAGTAGATATCTGTGAATTAAACAACCTGCCAGAAATGATTGAATATCAGACATATATATATCCGGACAATCCATTTATTAAATCTATGGAAATTGGAGAAGGTAAAGAAGAGATTCTCGACGAAATTTTAAAATAACAAATCGTTTTTAATTGATATTCTTATGAAATGGATAAAAAAAGGACAAATATTTATACCTAATAATCAACATAACTGGGTAAAAACACATGGTATGCTTCCAGTTGCAGATCATATTTGTGAAGACTTATTCAAAATATACTTTTCAGGGAGGGACGAATCAAATATTTCGAGAATCGGATATATTACTATTGACATTAAAGATCCTTCAAAAATTCTTGAATTGTCAGAAAACCCAGTGGTCGACATTGGAAAACTTGGTAGTTATGACGACAATGGTGTTTCGCCAACATTTATAACAACATATGAAAACAAAAAATATATGTATATAATGGGTTGGAATAAAGGGTCAAAAGTTAGAGCAGCAGAAGTATCCGGTCTGGCAATCAGTGATGATTCTGGGAAAACATATTTAAGGTATTCAAAGGCCCCGGTTATTGACAGAACAGATAATGAACCCTATACAATTTTAGTTATTTCGTGTATCCTCATCGAAAATGGAGTTTGGAGAATGTGGTATGATTCAGCTGATTATTGGATTAATGAGGAGTTACCAAGGTATAATATTAAGTACGCAGAATCAACAGATGGTATAAATTGGAAACGAGAAGGAATAGTATCTGTAGATTACAAATCGAATGAAGAAACCAGAGTTTCAAGAGCAAGCATTATTAAAGATGACGGAGTTTATAAAATGTGGTTTTGTTATGCAATGGGTTCCGGAGGTTATAAAATGGGGTATGCTGAATCTATTGATGGGTATAAATTTGATCGAATGGATTATAAGGTTGGTATTGATTTATCCGAGACTGGTTGGGATTCAGAAATGATATGTTATCCTTATGTATTTAAACATAAAGATATTATCTATATGTTATATTGTGGTAATGGATACGGAAGAACTGGTTTCGGATATGCTATTTTAGATAATGAATAATTTTTATTAATAAATATTTGATGAAGAAAATACTAGTTTTTGGAGCAGCTGGTTTTATTGGAACTTATCTGATCGATGAACTTTTAAAACAAAATTATCATATCACAGTATCCGATATTAGTCCTGTCGGAGAAAAATATTATAAAAGTAAAGGAGTTCCTTATGTTCAGATAGATATTACAAAAAATGAGGATTTCATACAGTTAGAAAATGAAAGTTATGATGTTGTTATCCATTTAGCAGCAACTCAACCTGCAAATATTAGTTCAGGGAATTATGATCCTAAGAACTATGTTAATGTTAATGTAATAGGTACATTGAATATCCTTGAATTTTGCAGAAAAAATAAAATTGGCACAATTATTTATGCAAGTTCTCATAGAAATACACAAGGGCTCTGGGAAAAGATCAAGGAACCAATAAGAGAAAGTCTAGGAAGATCTATAAAATACAGTGGTCAATATTCTATATTCAGTATATCCGAAAGTGCCGCTCAAGATTGCTGTCTATACTATCAAGAAGAATTTGGCATAAAGTCAATTATATTTCGTTTGCCTCCCGTATATGGTTATGGCCCACATACTGAAATTTTCTTTGATGGTAAACCTATAAAAACAGGATTTCAAATTTTCATTGAAAATGCGAAAGCCGGAAAACCCATAGAATTGTGGGGTAACAGTAATAGAGGAAGAGACATAATTTATGTAAAGGATGTAATTTCTGCTTTTATAAAGGCCTTTAACAATCAATCTGCAAAAGGATTGTTTAATATATCATCTGGCTATAAACTTACACTCAAAGAAGAAGCGACAACAATTGCAAATAAATTTTGGGGAGGATCCGGAACACCTATAATAATTGAAAATCCTGAGAAGGATAATAATATTGAGGAGTTCGTTTATGATATATCTAAAGCTAAGAAAGAATTAGGGTGGGAACCAATCTATTCTTTTGCAAATATGTTAGACGATATAATTGTTGAATCTAACAAAAAGAGATATGACTATCTTTTAGAAAAGAGAAAGGAAATGTTTAAAAGTGATTTATAACATATTCACGTTAGATGAAAAATAACTAAAATAAGGAGAAATTATTATGGAAAATTTTGAGGGAATAAAAGATATTGAATTAATGGGAGATAATCTAAGGGACAAATTAAAATTTTGTGGAGAAAATGTTCGTATTTACCCTATGGCTAAAATTGCTTTTCCCCATGTTGTTGAGCTTGGGGATAATTGTAAAATTCGTGATTTTGTTTTTATTTTTGCAGGCGAGGGCGTAAAAATTGGCAAATACACAGATGTTCAACCACATACGATAATTTGGGGAGGGGGAGAGACCGTTATTGGTGATAGAGTTTCCACAGGTCCAGGCACTGTTTTTCTTTCTGCAACCTATTCTCATGCACCCGGATTAAAGATGGTAGACGGCATGCCCCAAGGAGAATCGAAGGTGCTTGGGGGTAAACTTACAGTGGGAAATGATGTTTATATCGGAGCCAGATGTGTCATTATGCCCGTTAATATTGGAGAAGGTTGCGTTATCGGAGCAGGAAGTTTTGTCAACCGAGATCTGGAACCATGGGGTATTTATGTAGGAAGTCCAGCTAAAAGAGTTGCCGAGCGAGAGAAATAAACATTAAATCTATTTAATATGACTCTTAAGGTTAACGACATATATTCAAAGAGAATTCAAATAACAGAAGAGATTGTTAATAATTTTTCTGAAATTACAGGCGATAAAAATCCTTTTCACATAGATGGTGAATTTGCAAAAAATTCAATTTATAAAAAACGAATTGCTCACGGAATGTTGATAGGTAGTTTAATTTCATCTGTTATTGGAAATGATTTTCCCGGTAAAGGAACTATTTACATTTCACAATCATTGAGATTCATAAAACCTGTTTTTTTTGATGAATGTATTTTGATAACAATTGAAGTAATAAAAGTAGAACTTAATAATTGGATAAAACTGAAAACCATCGTTTACAACGAGGAAAATTCAGTATCAATTGATGGTGAGGCGGTCATCTGTCCACCTGAGATATATTTCTAATTTTCTAATGATTCTTATTAAATATTTCAACATGAATCTTGAATATTATTTACCAAAAAGAATATTAACTAATCTTGATTTGTCCATTGATTTTCCTGATTGGGACTATATCGCATTCGAACAAAAAATTGGGATAAATGAAAGACATGTTACAAATAATGATGAAACAGCCCTCGATTTAGCAGAATATTCGTCACGATTGCTCCTAAGAGAGGTAAATAAAGACACAATCGATTTCGTTATTCTTTGCACACAGAGTCCTGAATATTCATTACCTACATCTGCATGCATTCTCCAAGACAGATTAAATTTGAAAACTAGTTGCGGAGCTCTGGATTTTAATTTAGGATGTTCCGGATACATTTATGGTTTGGCATTAGCCAAGGGTTTACTTTGCAGTAAAGTAGCATCAAATATTTTATTTGTTGTATCTGAAACATATACTAAATATTTGCATCCTAAGGACAAAGTTAATCGTGCAATTTTTGGTGATGCTTCAGCAGCGACACTAATCAATAAAAATAACTTCCAGATAGGGGAATTTGTTCTTGGAACAGATGGGAAAGGATCCGATGATCTCATTATACGGAATAGTGGGTCACAATCAAATAATTCCCAAACAATCACAGACTATGAGTATAGTCCGGGAAGCATTACTTCTGACAATTTTTTATATATGAATGGCCCTGATATTTTTAATTTTTCTTTAACTACTATACCTGGTTTAGTTATTGATACCGCAAGGAAGAATAATATGAGTATCGAAGAGATTGACTATTTCATCTTCCATCAGGCAAATGCATTCATGCTAAATTATCTCCGAAAAAAAATAAATATTCCAGAAGAGAAATTCTGCATCGATCTATCTTCTACAGGAAATACTGTGTCAGCAACAATACCAATTGCTCTGAAAAATGCATATACAAAAAACCTGATAGGTCCGGGATCTAGAATTATACTTGTCGGTTTTGGAGTCGGCCTATCGTGGGGAGCAACAATAATTACCTTAAACTAAATGAATTATGACTAAAAAGGATTTCATTATACTTTTTGCAGAAAAATTGCAAATTAATAACAACGATTTATCTCCGGAAACCAGATTAGATACTCTTAATGAATGGGATTCATGGAATAAATTGACATTGATGACACTGGCTGATGAAAGTTTTAACATTCCTTTAACATCGAAAGAAATAAAAGAGTTCGTCACAATCAATGATATTATAATGAAAATCGGTGAGCAACACATTTCTTAACAATGGACAAGAAAAAAAACATATCAAAAAAAATCCTGATACTTGGAGCAAGTGAAGTACAACTTTCAATTATCCTGCATGCTAAAGAATTAGGCCATACTATTTTAATTGCTGATTATGACCCTCATGCAATTGGATTTCAATTTGCAGACATAAAATTTAATATTAGCACAAATGATATTTTGGAATTAATTGATGTTGCCAAAAAACATGATATTGATGGAGTTTTAACAACATCAGATTATCCTGTAAGGTCTGTCGCAGCTATATGCAAAGAATTACATCTAACTGGTTTATCAGTTGAATCTTCTATTTTATGTACAAATAAATATTTGTTAAGGAAACACTTAAAAAAAAATAATTTTAAAGTACCAAGATATTCAATTATTGATTCAGAAAATGCTTTAAATAATATCGATTTTTTCCCTTGCATAATAAAACCCATTGATTCATCAGGAAGCAGAGGCGTGCAAAAAGTATTTGATAAAACTGAACTTCAGTTTGCATATGAACTTGCTCTCAATTATTCAAAATCCGGGAATATTATTGTAGAAGAATTTATAGATGGAAAGGAATATAGTATAGAATCTCTCACCCAAAAAAATCAAACAACAATTGTCGCAATTACAGAAAAGACAGTTATTGGAGATAAGGATCGCTTTTTTGTCGAGGATCGGCATATCATTCCGGCAAATATTGATCAAGATGTTTTCAATGCTGTCTGTATAACCGTACAGAATGTACTAAGCAGTATAAATCTTGATAACAGTTCCACCCATACTGAGTTAAAAATTAATGATAAAGGAATTTATATTATCGAAATCGGTGCTCGATTAGGTGGTGACTATATAACCTCAGATTTAGTGCCATTATCTACAGGGGTGAATATGTTGGATAATACAATCAGGTTGGCACTGAATGAAAAAATCAACACTCAACATACAATTACCAAATTCGCTGGAATACAATTTTTAAATTCATCCAATTACAAACATATTGAGCAATATTTAAGAAAAAATAATGCCTCAATAATAAGAAAAGAGATAAAAACCTACAAAGACTCCCCATTAAGAAATTCTTTTGACAGACTTGGTTACTTTATAGCACAGTCTAATAGTAGAGATGAGTTAATTAACATCCTCAATTGTAAATAAGTTATGGCATTAGGTTTTACGAAAGAAATGAAAGTAATGGTTATTGCTGAACTTTCAGCAAATCATAATGGGAGCCTGGATACAGCAATTAAAACAATAAAAGCAGCTAAAAGAGCTGGTGCAGATGCTATCAAACTACAAACATATACGGCAGATACAATAACAATAAATTGCAACAAACCTGATTTTCAAATTCAAGGGACAATTTGGGATGGTCAGAATCTATATGACCTTTATAAACAAGCATATACTCCTTGGGAATGGCATGAAAAACTTTTTAGTGTAGCAAAGGAAGAGGATCTTATCTGTTTTAGCAGTCCTTTCGATAAAAGTGCAGTAGATTTATTAGAAAAATTAAATGCAGCTGCCTATAAAATCGCCTCATTTGAAATAACTGATATTCCACTTATCGAATATGTTGCGTCTAAGGGAAAACCCGTGATAATATCTACAGGTATTGCAGGAATAGAAGATATTGAATTAGCTTTGGATGCCTGTAGAAAAAATGGTAACGAACAAATTATCTTACTAAAATGCACATCGAGTTATCCTGCTCCCATTGAAGAGGCGAATCTGGTAATGATACCAGATCTGGCTAACCGATTTGGTGTTATATCCGGATTATCAGACCACACATTGGGGATCACTGTTCCTGTTGCAGCAACAATATTAGGTGCAAAAGTAATAGAGAAACACTTTATTCTGGACCATTCTGTTGGAGGGCCTGATGCATCTTTCTCTCTTGATGAAAAAGAATTCCAGAATATGGTAATAGCAGTTCGCGAAGCGGAAACATCAATTGGAAAGATTGATTATTCAATATCTGGAAATATGCAAAATAGCCGCAATTATTGTCGTTCCCTTTATATAGTAGAAAACATTAACGCAGGAGAGGTGATTACAGAAGATAATGTAAGATCTATAAGACCAGGATATGGATTGCATCCTAAGTTTCTTAAGGAAATAATTGGGAAGCGAGTTTCAACTAATCTTGAACGAGGAACTCCATTCAAAATGGAATTTTTACAAACCTGAGTCTAAAATTAATTATGTGAGTATAGCTGCGAAATCATTTTCATTGTTTAAAAGAGACATTTTTCTATTTGTCTCAAATTTGCTTACAGGTATAGTAGTCGCTCGAATGCTGGGTCCGGCATCAATGGGGATATGGGTGATATTATGCATGATTCCCTCGTATGCTGAAACTTTTGGCCGGATGAAATTTGACATTGCAGCTGTATATTTATTGGGAAAGGGTAAATATCGGATCGGGGAAGTAGTTTACACAATCAATCTTCTGGCAATTCTGAGCAGTCTACTCATAATTATCCCTATTGTCTGGAATATTGACTGGATTTATTCCATATTATTCGACAAAGGAGGCCCTGATGTTAAATATCTCATTTATTATGTATTACCTCAAATTCCATTGTACTTTTTATATATGAATTACAGCTATTTGTTTATCTATAAAGAAGACACAAAAACATATAACAGAATGGTCATCATACAGTCCTTAGTTTCTTCGTTGGGGGCAATTATATTGCTTCTTGTATTTAAGCTTGGGTTGTTGTCTGTAATCATAACATCTGCAACATCCATTTTAATCAGCCTTATCTATGGTGTATCTAAGTTCGGTACTGTTAAAGAAGCCAATGTTTTAAATATAAAATTGATTAAGGAGATGTTTTCATATGTTTACAAGTTATATATCTCTGGAATTATCGGATATTTAAATACTTATGTGACAAATCTTATTGTAGCACTTTATCTGGTTCCTGCTAAAGTTGCCTTCTTTAGTATGGCTCAAGGCAGGGGCCAGATTTTATCCAAAATTCCAAATGCTTTAAACACAATGCTTCTTCCAAAAATATCTAAGATGAGTAGCGGGGAAAAGCCGGAAGAACTTGCTGCAACAGCATTCAGGGTATCTCTTATGCTTCTTGTTCTTGCTGCGATGCTTGCATATATATTAGTAAAACCATTGGTTCTGATCCTTTATGGACGGGCTTATCTCCCCATGGTTATTCCTCTTTGGATAATCCTTCCCGGCCTGGTACTATCGGCTGCTTCAACAACGCTGTCGCAATACTTTCAGGGAACAGGCAGGGTAGATATAGATGCAAAAATCTCATTCTTTCCAATGTGTACACAAGTTGTAATGGCTTATGTGCTGATACCCAGATTTGGTCTTGCCGGGGCATCATGCGCTTTCTTAACAGGCTTAGTTTCTGATGCGATTCTTAGAATATTCTTTTTTCTAAGACTGTCTGGACTCAACTGCAAAAAACACATGTTCATAGGGAAGAGTGATATAAAAATTGTCAGTGTTTTTCTAAAGTCCGTTATAAGTAAACCTTTTACTAAAAAGTCAGAAAGAGAATCTTCATAAATGAAAAAAAATCTAGTAATAATATCAGTACCTTTTCAACGTCTTATTCGTGTTTTACTTAGTGACTCTGTTCTCAAACCATTATGCAAGCAAGCCAATATATTGATTGTAAGTCCATTTGCATCAAACCAAGCATTTCAGAAAGATTTCAGTGATAAACCTATTGACTTAATCCAATGGGCAGCTCCTGAGAAAATAAGACAACCCTTCGGTTTGCTGTATATTGTTTCGGAAAGTCTGCGAACTCTTGGATATTGGAGGAGGAACCACAAAAAAGGGATGGAATATTATCTTGCCATTATCTATAAGCAATTTGGAATAGATGGTGATGATAAAAACATCTCTTTTTTTAAGCGAGTGGTCTTTTATCTGATAAGTATATTAGGGTTATGGTCGAAATCATGGCGTGTAATTGACAAAATTATAGGTCCATCTGTTTTTAATTTTCCGACACTTCAAAACATCACACAGGGCTATAATGAGGTTACTCTGATACAGTCTGCTAACTGGGGCATGCAAGATCGTATGTTGGCCTGGATGGGACGAAAAGAGAAATGGAGGACAACCCTGATACCCTACACAACTGATCAGTTGTATTGTAATGGTTACCTGATATCTGACTTTAGTGTTATTTGTGTACAGGGCACAGCAGAGGATGGCTTTGCTAGAACTCTTCACAATCTTCCCTCAGAAAGAGTAAAGAAATTGGGTTCTGTTTGGTTCAGAAATATTGAGCAGATCAAGAAATCGTTATCAATCAAAAAAGATAATGGAGAGATTCGGAAAATACTTTACGCAGGTGTATCCAGTCGTTATTTTCCAAGGTCTTCAGAATACTTAGGGTTAGAAATAATATTACATGCTTGTTCTTGTAATGAACTTTCCAATACTCATATAATTTACAGACCATTAGGAGAAACAAAAGAAATAAGGAAAGAAATAGAAGAGAGATATAAGAATACACCCAATCTGACAATCCAATTTGCTCAGCAATCATGTTACGGATTAGAAGAATTTGGAGGGGTTTCAAATTCAGAAGGGCTTAAGGAGTACTTAAAACAACTTGTTGATATCGATATTCTTGTTATGTGTCTGGGAACATCACTCACACTTGATGCAGCATCAATGGGTATTCCTACTGTTTGTTATATTGTTGATTTCACTAATGTTTTGAAAAAACGAGAAACACACCTGTTTTTTAATAAAGAGGGTAGATTTGACATTTATCCATCAGTTCCTGTTATTCATAACCAATCCGATCTTGTTCCTGCTATTAATGACTTACTTAATGATAAAGAAAAAGCGGCCAGCCAGGTTAGACACTTGACTTCACTATGGGATTATCCTGATGCCGATTTTCAGAAGATATTACTAGAAAGTGTTTTTGGAAAATAATTTATTTTACAATTATTGATAATTGATATGAGAGAAATTAAACATTTAGTTGGTGCAATTATAGTACGTACAATATGGATTATAAAGGGTCGCCCCAAACCACCTGCTCTTATGGAAATGGTCTGGCCGGAATCAAAATTGAATGAACGTCCAACTCTCTCTCTCTCTTCCGGTTTTCGATTAAGACAATACCGCCCTGACGACAATATGGCTCATAATAAATTACTTGATGTTGCCGGCCTTTCATCATTTTCACCTGAATATTGGGAAAAACACATTTTACCAAATGGGTTCTTCATTATTGAGGAGATCAATAGCGGAAAAATTGTAGCAACTTGTATGGCTTCACACCACCCAACCCCAAGACACCCTAGAGCAGGAAATTTTGGCTGGTTAGCAGCAGACCCTCAATACAAAGGAAAAAATCTTGGCTACTCTGTGGCAGCAGCAGTCACATCAAGATTGTTAGCAGGTGGCTACTCCAGAATTTTTCTTGAAACACACGATTTTCGTCTTCCAGCAATTAAAATATATTTAAAAATGGGTTGGGTGCCACTTTTATATAATAAAGAAATGGAGGACCGATGGAAGAAAATCTGTGATAAATTAAATTTCCCCTTTGAACCTGAAAAATGGCCCAATAAATAATACAATAATAATATAATCAATATATTAAAATGAACAAAACAGCACTGATCACTGGAATCACAGGGCAAGACGGAGCATTTCTGACAGAATTGTTGCTTGCAAAAGGTTATTCGGTTCATGGTATAAAGCGACGCGCATCATTGTTTAACACAGATCGTATTGATCATCTATATCACGACTCTCACTTGCATGGCCTTCCTCTCACATTGCATTACGGCGATATGACCGACTCCAGTTGCCTTACACGCATTATAAATGAAGTACAGCCAGATGAAATTTATAATCTTGCAGCACAAAGCGATGTTGCAGTTTCTTTCCAGAATCCTGAATATACTGCAAATACAGATGCTTTAGGAACATTAAGAGTGCTCGAATCTATCCGTTTTCTGGGTCTGGAAAAGAAGACTCGCTTTTATCAAGCCTCAACATCTGAGCTTTATGGCCTTGTCCGGGAGACACCTCAGACAGAAACAACTCCTTTCTATCCCCGGTCACCCTATGCTGTTGCAAAACTTTATGCCTACTGGATCACTGTCAATTATAGAGAAGCCTACGGAATTTATGCTTGTAATGGTATTCTTTTTAACCATGAGTCTCCGGTACGCGGAGAGACTTTTGTAACCAGAAAAATAACACGTGCACTTTCAAGAATATCAAATGGACTTCAGGACAAGCTATGGCTTGGTAACCTCAATGCACTACGTGACTGGGGTCATGCAAAGGATTATGTAGAGATGCAGTGGCTGATGCTACAGCAAGACGAACCGGACGATTTTCTAATTGCAACCGGTATACAGCATTCTGTTAGGGAATTTGTAGAAATAGCAGCTGTACACGCTGGTTTTTCAATAGTGTGGCAAGGAGAAGGAGTTGATGAGAAAGGAATTGACAAAAAAAACAGGTAAGGTAATCATAGAAATTGATCCTAACTACTTCAGACCTACAGAGGTAGAATCGTTGCTGGGTGATGCATCAAAAGCAAAGAAGTTACTCGGCTGGGAACCAAAAATAACTTTCAGGGAACTTGTTGATGAAATGATGAAAGAAGATATTTCTCTGGCGAAAAGAGACAAATTAATAAAAGTCAATGGTTTTAAATACTACAATAATTATGAGTAATAATTCTTCTGTTATTCAAATTCCTGTCTATAGACCATTTATGTCGGGTCGAGAGAAGGAATATGTATGCCAATGCCTTGATACAAAATGGATATCTTCAAAAGGAGAGTTTGTCGGAAGATTTGAAAGAGGATTTTCTGAATACATTAAGGTAAAACACTCATCAACAGTCAGTAATGGAACAGTAGCGCTTCATATAGCACTCGCTGCTCTTGGAATAGGAGCCGGCGATGAAGTTATTGTTCCTACTTTCACATACATAGCATCGGTCAATGCCATCGCCTATGTTGGTGCCACCCCTATATTTGTAGATGCCGAGCAAGAGTTCTGGAATATCGATCCGGATAAAATAATCGAAAAAATCACACCAAAGACTAAGGCTGTCATGATTGTCCATATATATGGAGCACCATGTGAAGTAGATAAGATAGCAGATATATGCAAAAAACACAATCTGCTTTTGATTGAAGATGTTGCAGAAGCATTTGGTAGCAAGTACAAAGGGCAATTCGCAGGTAGTTTCGGGGATATTGCAACCTTTAGCTTTTTTGGAAACAAAACCATAACTACAGGCGAGGGAGGTATGGTTGTCTCTAATCAGAAATCATTGATTGACCGAGTTTCATTTTTAAAATCCCAGGCTGTTTCTGCTTCTAAGGAATACTGGCATGATGAAATCGGTTATAATTACAGGATGACCAATATCTGTGCAGCCATAGGTGTCGCACAACTGGAACAGGCAGACGATATAATTTTGAAAAAGAGATATATTGCAGATCTCTATAAGTCGGAATTAGCCGGTACTTCTATTACATTTCAGAAAGACGCCCCTTATATTGTCAATACTTTTTGGATGATTTCTATACTGGCTCAAAATCAAGAAATTCGCGACAGGATACGTCTTAAACTAAGGGATAATGGTATCGAAACACGTCCCTTCTTTTATCCCGCTCATATGATGCCTGCATTCAGGCAAAATGACACATATCCGGTTGCAGAATCATTAAGTGAAAGGGGAATTAACCTGCCTAGCTATCCAGATCTTGATACAGAACAAATCAAATATATCTGTTCAATTATTAAAACTTTTTAAATGAATGAATTGCAAAACTATAAGATTATATTTACAGAAGACCAGATTAATCTCAGAATAAAAGAACTTGCCGGCCAAATCAGTTTAGATTATGCAGGAAAGACCCTCGATGTAGTCTGCCTGATAAACAGCGCATTATTCTTCTGTACAAAATTAGTGAGTCAGCTTACCATTCCTACCCGTATTCATTCGTTAGGTTTTACTTCTTATCCTAACGGTAATGTGACTGGCGAAGTAAGGATCACTCTTGATATACCGGAGCCTTTATTTGACCGCCACATTCTAATTATAGAGGGAATTGTAGTAACAGGAAGAACACCAAGATATATTACAGAAATGTTAAGTCTTCGTAAACCGGCTAGTATTTCATTATGTGCCCTTGGTGTAAAAACCTCTCTTCTTACAGAGAATTTGCCCTTGAAATATGCTGCTTTTGAATTAGACAATCATGTAGCTGCCGGGTTTGGTGTTGGAAGCGGATCCGAAAAAACATTGCAATTTTTGTATGATTCTATTTAATGACATAAAAGCATTTTTTAGTGGTAAGCGACAGTATACATTTTATTTCCTGACATTGACATTTGGAGATAGTTTGTTGGCTATATTATTATCTTTAATGCAGGTTTTCGGCTTAAGGGCAGGGGAAAAACCCAAAGATCGATTCTTGGCAGATATCAAGAACGATTATAGATTTAAGGATGCATATCTTTTCGGGAGTGCCCGTTCATCGCTGTATGCACTGTTAAAATCGCTTGAATATGAAAAGGGGAGCGAAGTTCTTTTAACTGGCTATACATGTGAAGTCGTTCCAAATGCAGTAATAAATGCAGGATTTGTCCCTATCTATATAGACATAGATCCGTCATCCTATTGCATAGATCCTTTGTTGATAGAAAAATCCATTACTCCAAAGTCCAGAGTAATTGTAATACAACATACATTTGGTATACCCGCCCTTATAGAAGAGATAGTCATAATTGCTCGCAAGCATAACTTATTTATTATTGAAGACTGCGCTGTAAGCCTGGGATCTAAGTATAAAGGCAGTTTGACAGGAACATTCGGAGATGCAGCTATCTTCTCGTTCGAACTTTCAAAAACGATTACGTCATGCTGGGGGGGAATGCTACTTCTAAACTCAGATCAGGATAATGTTATAAACCTGATGGACAGGTTCTACTGCAATGTTCCTGAACAAAAATATAAACAACGGATTATGACCCTGTTCCAACTTGGGATGTCTGGAATACTGTACAGTCCCAAAATATATATATTAAGCAAGTATGTAATAGCACTTTTATTCAAATTGAGAATATTCTCTCCATCTACCACTACTTATGAATATAATGGATGTTTACCTCCTGATTATCTTGTAAAGCTAACAAGTGAGCAAACGATTGTTCTTAGAAGACAATATTCACGAACAGAGGTGTTGTTTCAAAAAAGACATGAGTTGAAAATGCAATATATTGACAAATATTCGGAACATCTCCACAGCAAATTCAAACAGTTGGTTTCGGAAAAAGATGTTGTATTAATTCGTTTTCCTTTATTGATTGAGAATCGTCAGGCAATCGGAGTCTGGTTTGATAAAAACTATATTGAGATGGGATCATGGTTTACATCGCCTCTCTCATCGGAACTGGTTGACAAGGAAGTTTTCAATTATAAACCCGGCAGTTGCAGGAATTCCGAGTTGGTTTCTAGAAAAATCGTCAATCTTCCATTAATTCCCTATTGCAGCAGAGTCATAATGAGCAACAACACATTATTTGAATATTGATATGAAACGATTACTTTTTGTAGGAGCGTACCCCCCACCATATGGCGGAATAGCAAGTCATTTAAGTGATTTATTACCGCAATTGGTAAAAAATGGTTTTGATGTTTTCTCTTTAACATGGTCAAATGATGAAAAAATAGCAACCAAACCTCATTTAAAGAATATATTCTCATCTCCTAGGAGATACTTCATCAAGAATACTCTTTATGTTCTCTTAAATTTTTTACGTTGTCTAAGATACAGACGAGATGTAAGGCTGACCGATTTTTTTAAAATCGTCAACTATTCATGTCTTATAAATAAAACATGTAAAGAAGAGAAGATAGATGCTATGTTTATTTATGACAATCAAAACGGGATGGTAATACCTGTGTTGAGAAAGTGTTTTAAGTTTAAAATGCCGGTGTCATTCATGATTTTTGGAGATTTCTACCTGCAGCCGGATCTCTACAAGTCGAGCCTTGGTTATATCTCAGAGGTATTTTCCAGCTCAGATTTCATCCTCTCTTCAAGCCAGTATTGTGCAGATTCTCTATCAAAAGTTCTTGGGTTTAAATTTCCTGTACGGGTAATATATGTTGGTGTAGATGATAGGGTTTACACCCCCTCTATATCTGGAATTGCTTTGAGAGAAAGACTGCAGATACCATCGTCGGCAATAGTCTTTTTATTTTTTGGAAGAATGGTAAAACAAATGGGCCTGGATTTCATTCTTGAAAATATTGATGAATTTTTGAATCTTAACCCTGATGCATATCTGATAATTGCAGGGGCCAAAGGAAACTTGAGCGAAGAGGTACAGAAAATTGCAGCAGGAAACATAAGAATAAAATATTGCCCAGATATTCCAGCAGTTCAAAAAATCTACTACTATTCGGCCGGA
>Ga0351921_1010_pt1 | contig 35094 bp, 26 predicted proteins | sample BONcelHT113001C9_FD_206869 | JGI IMG/M metagenome (GOLD analysis project Ga0351921, IMG submission 206869) | Enriched cells from coal bed in the Powder River Basin, Montana, United States - BONCAT cells T11 rep2 HSBNCT.T11.300.1.C9 ... | reverse complement strand
TTACCTCAAACTGAAAAACGATTTGACGCATTAGATATAGAAATAAGAGGCCTGTTGAAAAATCAGCCGAATCTCAAACTAGATGTAGAAGAGAAACTAAAAAAATTAAATGAAGACTATGATAAGGCTTATAACAGAGTAAAATTTTTACCCCAAATTGAAAAAATAGATAAAGTGTCTCATTCTATTAATGAGTGTAAAAAAGACCTTGATGATCTCTTAGAAGAAAAAAAAGATTTGAATACGCTTCATAAAGAGATTATGGCAATACGCTCCTCTTTAGGTAAATGGAGAAATGAACTACATGATATTTATAAAACAGACTTTGGCGTGCTACTCGATGAGCAACATAACGAAATAGACAGGCTTATGGAAGATCCTTTGATGTTGTATGAAAAAACAAAGCTATACCGAGAAGAAACAAAGAAAAAGCAGATAGAGAATGTCGAAAATGAAGATGAAGATAGTAAAAAGGTAGGTGAGTTTGTGATGGGGATATTTGATAATGTGTATTTTAGATCGGCAGGTATTATCCCAGAATATATAGATTCTTCCCATGCAACTGAATGGTTAGATATATTGAAAGAAATAGATCAGGTTTTACAAAGAGAAAAGAAAAAATATTCAGAACAATATTATGATTTTTTGGGTAAAAAAAGAAAAGAGCCACTTGATGTCGGTTTGTTGGATTGCAGGAAGATTTTGAACTCGATGGAAAATGTTGAGCTACGTGCCAAAATCACGCGATTTAAAGAAAAAATAAAATCACAATGTAAACAAAAAGCATTGGAGGTAAGAGAAAAATTACATGTGGGGCTTGATCTTGCCCATAACGAGCGATTGTTGGAGATGGGGTTTGAAAAATTAGATAACTGCACCAAAAACATGCTTGAAGGGAAAATGAAATTGAAGATGGAAAGTGTGATAGTGGCGCTAGAGGAGTTACAAAAAGCGGTTAATAACTTTGGAATAAAATGGTATTTATTTGCGTTTTTGAATTATTTTGGGATTGAAAAATTAGGGATGACGCAAGAAAATCGCGATAAAAAGATACGGCAACTAAAAGAAGATATCGAAGTATGGCAAAAACAGTACCTATATAAAGGTGCTAATTGGGAAGATTTAGAGCGGGCCAGAGAAAAATCAGCTCTTTTAGAAAAAAGAGCAAAAGGGTTGGGAGTGCGTGATTTATTTAAATATGACAAGGAGGAGAAGAATATACGTGAAAAAATAATGGACATAGAAAATATGGTGGCTAAATTTTCTAAAGATAAGAAGGACACCAAAACAGAACATAAAGTTGACGAAGTTGAGTTAAATACTATTAAAAAAGAATGGCGCAGCTTGCTTGATAGAATTATTAAAGTTGTAAAATCTGCAATGGAAGACTCAGTGACCGCGGGAAGAAGTCCACAAGATTATGTTAATGCTCATTTTTCTGATGTAGATTTTACGTTATTAAAAGATATAGAAAAATTTAAAAATAATTTGCGGGAGAAATGTGAAAAAGGTTCTAAACTTTTTGTAGATCAATTATTGGATGGCCTTAGGGAAGTGAAGACAGAAACCCCTGGTCTTGGCGAAAAGGGCATCAACTTCCTATTAGATGAATTGGATGAATTAATGAAAAATAATATATATTCGCGCTCATCACAAAAATTATATGGTTTACAGTGCATAGTGAAGGACGAATTAGGCAAAGTGAATAAAAGACTTACGAAAGCAAAGAGTATTAAATTTGGACCCGCGAGATTTCTAAACCAAGCCGTGTCGCTTCTGGTTAACCATAGTTGGTTTGAGACGACAATGAATAATAAAAAAGCGCTTCTTGAAGATTTGCAGGGTGCAATTGATAAAGAATTAGCCCTCAGAGGACAAGAGGAAGCAAAGATTAGACCGAAAGCCAAATCAAACGGTAAAAAAGAAGAGACAGAAAAAGAAAAAGAAGAAGCAAAGATCGAGGCAAAAAGACTGCAGAAGAAGTTAAAAGAATTCAAGCATGGTAGTGCTAGGGAAGAAGAAGTACATAAAATTGAAGAAAAAGCAAAGGGAATGGGGATAATAATATCGACGACGGGTTTGGATGAAATCTTGGCGCGAGCTTCAGATCGTTTGAATGAGCAAGCAAGAGAAAATATTGTAAAAAAGCAATAAGAGGGCGAAAAACCACCAGACCTTAATTCTAGCATTTAACAAATTTGGTTCTCAATTGCATATTTTTTATCGCAAATTTATATTTTTATGTTACAATACTGCCGCTCGCACTGTTTGATAATTTATCCTGTTTCCCACGATAGGAACGCTGAATTATGATAGTCTTTTCAGGTGATGTTGGTGGTACTAGTACGCGCATGCAGCTTACTGAATTTATAGGTAGCGATGACGGCAGTACAAGTTTTCAAGACTGTAAAGTAAATATCATCAAAAGAGAACAATATCATAATAGCGATTATGCTAATTTCACCGATGTTATCGATGCTTTTTTCCTTGCCACAGATTCCAGCACCAAAACTAAAATCAAAAGCGCCTGTTTTGGCGTAGCAGGGCCTATTATCAATGAAACGGTAAAGGTTACTAATTTGCCTTGGGTAATAAAGGCGGAGGAGATTAAAAAGAAATTAGGGATAGAAAGGGTAGCTCTGATTAATGATTTTATGGCAATTGGATATGGGCTAGAAACTTTATTGCCACAAGATCTTCTTACTTTACAAGTGGGCAAACCATGTAGAGATGGAGTTAAATCTTATATAGGTGCTGGCACAGGATTGGGTGTTGGTTTTATGTTTTGTAAGAACGGCATATGTAATGTTTGCCCAACCGAGGGTGGACATGTTGATTTTGCTCCTGCCGATGAAACGCAATTAAAGCTTTTACAATTTTTATCCAAAAAATACCACCATGTTTCTTTTGAGTTAGTGCTTTCAGGGATGGGGTTGGTAAATATTTATCGTTTTGTGCGTTCGCAAAAAAGTGGCGCTGAAGAAGAAAATCATAATCTTGCTATTTTACTTGATAATGAAGAACATCGTGCCGATATTGCCGCCACTGTTTTTGAGTATGCGGTGAGGCAAAACGATGTTTTGGCAGCCCGGGCCCTTGATATTTTTATTCGTATTTATGGTGCTGCTGTTGGTAATTTAGCTCTTACAACTTTACCATTTGGCGGTCTTTATATTGTTGGTGGTATTGCTCCTAAACTTTTGTCGCAAATTCAAAATCGTGTATTCCTTGAAGCTTTTGGCAATAAAGGCAGGATGTCAAATTTGATCAAAGATATTCCTTTACATGTTGTTTTATGTACAAATGTTGGATTGCAAGGCACAGCGCTATATGCCAAAAATATTGCCTAATGTGCTTTTTGTTTTGTGTTTTATTTATATTTTATTTGTATTTTTAGTAATTCCATGGAGGCATTTTGGTGCTGGACTATTTTAGGACTTCGATAATTTAAATAGGGGAGTGAAAATATGTCTTTACCTGCGAGCGAGAATATAGATATGGCTGAAAGTAGATGTTATAACATAACAGTTTATTATATTTGTTTGGTGGCAGCATTGGGTGGTTTGTTGTTTGGTTTAGATCAGGGATTTATCGCTAATTCACTTGATACCATTAGAGATGTTTATCATTTGGATATTGCTGGTGGCGGTAAATACTCGGCGATGCTTGCAACTGGCGGTGTTATCGGTGCGGCTCTTTCTGGTGTATTTGCTAGAGTTTTTGGGCGTAAAAAGAGTTTAATGTTAGCAGGTTTTATTTTTAGTTTAGCCTCGCTCTTTTCGGCATTTTTGCCTTCGCTGGTTATGTTAAATGCTTGTCGTTTTTTTCTTGGTTTTGGTGTTGGCGTTTCGTCATTTGTTGTTCCTCTATACTTATCTGAGACAACGCCGGCAGCAATTCGTGGTTCGATGGGAACGTTATTTCAGCTTATGATTACCATTGGTATTTTATTAATTTCGATTACTAATGTTTTTATTGCGCGAACTTTTATTACCCCAACGGTAGCCTTGCCTCTAATGTTTTTAGTGATCACTCTTTTTGCCATTTTAATGTTTATTGGTAGCTTTATGCTGCCCGAAAGTCCCCGCTGGTTAATGTTAAAAGGAAAAAAATCAGAAGCGCTAAACACACTTAAAAGAATTTTTGGTTCCCAAGATGAGATAGATACTGAAGTAAAAGAAATAGAAGCAACATTGTCCGCTACCAAAAAAGTTGGCATAAGCGTAGTGTTTAAAGGCTATTTTTTAAAAGTTCTATTTATTGGGGTTTTTCTTCAAATATTTCAACAGTTGGTTGGTATTAATGCCATAATTTATTATGCACCAACTATTTTTGGATATGCGGGGATGCAAGGTATAGTAGCTTTGCTTGCGGTTCCTGTAGTTAATATGATTTTTACTTTACCGGCAATTCGATTGGTAGAAAAATGGGGACGAAAAAAATTATTATACGTAGGTGCAGTTTTTATGTTGATAACCATGCTTGCAGCAGGCTTGGTATTTCAGCATATTGGTAATGTTGCGGATGCGGCTGTTGTAAGCGACGGATCGAAAATGGTTTTACTTGCGACAGTTATTATTTATATATTTGGATTTGCTGTTTCATGGGGACCGGTGGTGTGGATTGTTTGTTCTGAGATTTTTCCGTTAAAAGGTCGAGAAATTGGGATGACTATTACCACCATAGTCAATTGGACTTTTGCCGGTATTTTAATGCGTTATGCTCTGTCTTTTATGGAAGTTTTTGGTAAAGCGCCACTTTTTTATGTATTTGCACTATTCTGTATGATTGCCATTATTTTCGTTGCTTTATTCGTTCCTGAAACTAAAGGAGTAACATTGGAGCAACTAGAAAGTAGATTAACAGCCAAAAAATAAATAACTAGAAAAATAAAAATGGGGGTTTATGCTGAATAATTTTTTTAAATTAGAACAACGCGCAACTTCAATAACAACCGAAGTAATTGCTGGTGTTACGACATTTATAACGATGGCATATATTTTAGCAGTTATGCCAACATTGTTGGCTAATACAGGAATGAGCAAAGAGACGGTATTTTTTGCGACTTGTTTGGGCGCAGGTTTAGTGACAATTGTAATGGGGTTAGTAGTAAACTGTCCAATTGCTTTGGGGCCGGGGCTTGGACTGGGTGCGTATTTTGCATCAGTTGCCGCATCGCAGGGCGGTATTCCATGGCAAATCGCTTTAGGTGGTGTTTTTATTGCCGGGATAATATTTTTTATTTTAACTATTACCCATGTACGGCAAATTTTAGTTGCGGCTATTCCTGGGTGTTTAAAGCATGCTTTAACTGTTGGCATTGGACTTTTTATTACACTCATTGGCTTAAAGATGTCGCACGTGGTTACAGTAACAACCCACATTGGACCATCACTTGAAAAAATTACCGCCGCTCATGGCATGGCAAATTTGTCGTTTTTTGAATGGGATCTGAATTTAGGAAGCTTTACCCGGCCTGATACGCTGCTTGCTTTTATTGGCTTGGCGATAACGGCGACATTATTTACCTTGAAGGTTAGGGGATCTATTCTTATTGGGATTATTATTAGCGCGTTAATAGGAATTCCGCTCGGTTTGACTAATGTGCACGATATTCATTTCTCGTTGCCGGCGTTAAATAGTCTAAATATTGGGGCTTTTGATATTAAAAATGCCTTTAATTTTGGTTTAATCTCTATCATTTTTACTTTTGTATTTGTAGGATTGATGGATACTTTTGCGACTTTAGTTTCTATTTCCAGCAAAGCAGGGCTTTTAGACGATAGTAAAAATGGTGGTTCGCGTTTAATAAGTAGGGCAATGATGGTTGATTCCATAGGTTTATGTGTTTGTACTTTTTTTGGGTTGCCCGCTTTAACTGAGTATCTTGAGTCGTTGGCGGGAATTAGTGCTGGTGGCCGCACTGGCCTAACCTCTGTTGTGACTGGCGTATTATTTTTGTTGTCTTTATTCTTGAGTTCATTATTTATAATAATTCCTAGCGCCGCTGTTGCGCCAGTATTGATTTTGCTTGGTACTTTTATGATTTCCAATATTCAGAATATTGATTTTGGGGATTTCAGTGAAGGGTTGCCCGCTTTTTTAACAATAATCATTATGCCTTTCACTTATAGCATTGCTAACGGTATTTCTGCCGGGGTTGTGTTTTATGTCCTATTAAAACTTGTTTCTGGCAAATGGCGCGAAATACATTGGATGATGTACATTTTGTTACTTTTGATTATATTGCGTTTTACCTACTTTATTTAATGTAATCAAATGCAAAAAAAATTTATTTTACATGCTGATTTTAAGGCAAGCGCTACTCAGCTAGATGCAGCAAGGAAAATAACTGATGGTTTACAGCAAGGTCTTAAAAAACAAACCCTTTTGGGCGTTACTGGTTGTGGCAAAACTTTTACGTTGGCAAATGTTATAACTAATGTAAATAGACCCACTTTGATTATTGCTCATAATAAAACTTTAGCGGCGCAGCTTTATGGGGAAATGCAGAATTTTTTTCCAAAGAATGCTGTTGAGTATTTTGTTTCTTATTACGATTACTATCAGCCAGAAGCATATTTACCAACAAGCGATACTTATATAGAAAAAGACGCTGCGATCAATGAACATATTGAACAGTTACGGTTATCTGCTACCCGTTCTTTGTTTGAGCGCGCTGATACTATTATTGTTGCTTCAGTTTCTGCCATTTATGGTTTAGGTGATCCTGAAACATACAGTAGCATGGCATTAACTCTGGCTTGTGGCGAGAAAATAGAACAAACAAAGCTTCTGCGCCAGCTTGTCGAACTACAATATACCCGTAATGACATTGAATTGCATCGTGGAACCTATCGTGCCCATGGAGAAATTTTGGATATTTTTCCAGCGGAGTCGGAAGACATAGCAATACGCATAGAGATATTTGATGATGTGATTGAGAGCATTTCCTATTTTGATCCTTTAACCGGCAAAACCATCCGGAAAGTATTTCAGGTAAAAATTTTTCCCAAAACCCATTATGTAACGCATAGGCAGGTTATTTTAGATGCTCTTGATAAAATTAAAATCGAGCTGCAAGAACGTTTAGAGTTCTTTTACAAAGAAAATAAATTGCTGGAAGCACAGCGTCTAAAACAGCGAACTGAATATGATCTTGAGATGATGTCAGAGCTTGGATATTGTACCGGCATTGAAAATTATTCCCGTTATTTATCGGGAAGAGATGCAGGTGCGCCACCGCCAACACTAATCGATTATTTGCCGGCCGATTCTTTATTAATAATTGATGAGTCACATGTTACCTTGCCGCAATTGCAGGGGATGTACAAAGGTGATCGTTCGCGAAAAAATACTTTGGTTGAATATGGATTTAGATTGCCTTCAGCGCTTGATAATCGCCCTTTGAAATTTGAAGAATTTGAATGTTTGGCGCCAGCGACCATTTATGTATCAGCAACACCAGCTTTATATGAAATTCAGCAGGCAGCGCAAATCATAGAGCTTTTAGTACGACCTACTGGACTTATCGATCCGGAAGTAGTGGTAAGGCCAGTAAAGTCACAAATAGACGATCTATTTTCTGAGATCATGAAGCGCATCGTCGTCAAAGAACGGGTGTTGGTAACAACACTAACCAAACGTATGGCTGAAGATTTAACCTCATATTTGGCGGAGCATGATATTAAGGTGCGATATTTACATTCTGAAATTAATACCGTCGAGCGCGTCGAGATCATCCGCGATTTGAGATTGGGAGTTTTTGATGTTTTAGTTGGTATTAATTTATTGCGGGAAGGGCTAGATTTACCGGAAGTTTCTTTAGTGGCAATTTTAGACGCAGATAAAGAAGGGTTTTTACGTTCCACCCAATCCTTAATCCAAACTAGTGGAAGGGCAGCGCGCCATATAAATGGCAAGGTTATTATGTATGCTGATAAAATTACAAAATCAATACAGCAGGCACTAAATGAAATGGATCGACGGCGAAAAATTCAGCAAGATTATAACCGCCAACATAATATTACTCCAAAGAGTATTGTCAAGGCGGTTCATGATGTTATGGCCAGTGCTTATCAGCAACAAGAAGAGTCATTAGAAGAACAAAAAATTTCCGAAGAGCTTGCGAAATACTTAACCAAGAAACCTGATAAGATAGCAAAAAAGATAAAGCAATTAGAAAAAGAAATGTATGATTTGGCACAAAATTTGGAGTTCGAGCAAGCGGCAAAAATAAGGGATCAAATCCATTATATTCAGAGTTTGTTGGATAATTAGATGATGCAGTTGCTTGATGAGCTTTTTTTTTTAGATTGCCCGATCGAGTCGGGCAATGACGGGGCATGGTTTGGTAATGACAGAGCAGAATCTTAGCAATGACGAAGTAGAGTTGGGTGATGACGGAATATAATCGGTAATGATGGAGATGACCTAGTAGAATATGGTGATAACTGATGACCTGGTAGAGACTGATCAGCGTATTGTTATTGTTTTCACACTTTTCCCCTTTGTTTTCACGCTTTTTACCGTCATCCTCATGTCTTACCATTATCATCATTCCTTTTCCCGCCACGTCATTCTCATACCTTACCGTTATATTCTCGTTCCTTTTCCCGTCACGTCATTCCCACACCTTACCGTTATATTCTCATGCCTTTCCCCGTCACGTCATTTTCATACCTTACCGTTATATTCTCATGCCTTTCCCCGTCATCCTATTCCTTTTTCCCGTTATCCTATTCCTTTTCCCCGTCATCCTCGCGCAAGCGGGGATCTACCAAACATCATCATTCCCAGTAAAAATCTTCTTAGTGTTTTCTACGATCTATTTATTATTTACAAAAGCCTTATATTTTGGCGTGAAGTTGCAATTTAACTTCATGGGGCGTTTTGTCAATTAGTATGGTTAATAATAAGTACGATATTGAAAAGCGTGATTAATAAAAAACAAAAGGGTTTTATATGATACAAAAAATAAATGTTGCTGAAATAAGTTTTGTAGTTGGTGGTATAAATATAGTTGAATGTAAGTGTCTTGATATTAATCGGCAGTTAATGAGTGCTCAAAAAGCGAAAGATAAATATGATTGCTGGAAGATTTGTTGCAAGGATAGTGTGCCGCAGGTTTATGCGCAATACAGCGAATTTGAGGGCACGTGTATGTTGGAAAAAGAATATTTAAATTTCCTTAGATGGAAGAATGAAAATAAAAATAATGCCGAGGAACACAAAGGAGCAGATGTTTTATAAAAGTTGTACGTAACAGCGCTGCGGCCCCGATTTTTATTACTTTTTTTGTAGAGAAAATCAGCCGCAGCGAATTTTAGGGGATTATATTTGCAACAGACTCTCAAGAATAGAATGAAGCAAGCTCAAGAGTGGTTATAATGCTTTAATTTCTGACGATCTGTCACAATGATAACGCGTCTTTGTTTGGTAATTAATTTTAATTTTATTAATTTACTGAGTATGCGTGATACGTTTTCTCGTGATGCCCCAAGATAGTTTGCTAGGTTCTGAACACTTATATTTTTTGGCAGACTTTCTTGATTTAATAAATCAACTAAGCGATCTTTGATTTTTTTTCCTTTGAGTTGCTCAAGTTTTTGTGTAAATTCCCGCAATTTTTTTGCCTGCAAAGCCAGCATTTTAAGCGCGATGGCTGGGTCTTTGCGGATTAAAGTTAATATTTGCGTACGTGATATAGGTATCATTTCGACATCGGTTAAAGCTTTACAGTCTGCTGGATAGGTATCACCCTCAAACATTGGAGCTTCACCGACCACATCCTCAGCTTGCATAATATTTAGTGTGCGTTCTTTACCATCAGAAGTGGTGCGGTAAATTTTCACTTGGCCATTTAAAATTACATATAAGTTAAGGGCGTTTTCACCTGCGCGGAAAATAATTGATCCCTTGGCAAAATTTTTCTTTTTGATAGCAGGGATAACCTCGAGTAAAAAATTTTTGCTTTTTGTGATATTTGTCACAGTCATGAGGCTAACTTTAACATAAAATGTTAATATTTTTAAATTACTAAAGATGGGGGAGGTTGCTATGACTTGTCAAAATTGCCCAATCCTTTGTTATCAATGCGAGCAAACAGCTCGTGGGGTTGGTTGTACTGAACTAGGTGTTTGTGGCAAAACTCCTGAAGTATCTGCGTTGCAAAATTTATTGATTCACACTCTTAAGGGTTTGGCATATGTTGCAACAAAACTTCAGTCAACCGCGCATGGTTTATTTATTTGCAAAGGATTGTTCGCTACTGTTACCAATGTTGATTTTTCTGTCGATGCTATTATTCTGCTTATTAAACAAGCAGTTGTATTTCGTGGCGATCTTTTCAATAGATTGCCAAACAAATCTGATTTGCCGGAAGCGGTGATTTTTAAGCTTGGTGAAACAATTGAAAAAATGGTTGCCCAAGGGAAAATCTATGGATTGTTAGACCATCTGGAAACAGATCCAGATATTCAATCGCTGAAAAATACTTTGTTATTTGGACTCAAAGGGGTTGCTGCTTACGCTGATCATGCAGCGATTTTGGGTGAAGAAAGCTCCGCCATCTATGTGTTTTTACAAAAAGCCTTAGCTGACATGTTGCGTTGTGATTTAAATATTGATTTTTGGTTGGCATTAAACATGGAGTGTGGACAGATCAATTTGCATACAATGGAGCTTTTAGATAGAGCTCACACAAACCATTACGGCCATCCAACACCAACTAGAGTTCCATTGGGGGTGCAATCCGGGAAAGCTATTTTGATTTCCGGTCATGATCTTCGGGATCTAGAATTATTATTGCAGCAAACTGTTGGAGCTGGCGTTAGTATTTATAGTCATGGCGAAATGTTGCCGGCACATGGTTACCCGTTGTTAAAAAAATATGAACATTTTTATGGGCATTATGGTACAGCTTGGCAAAATCAGCATAAGGAATTCGATGCTTTTCCAGGTGCAATTTTGATGACCACTAATTGCATACAAAAACCACGAGATTCTTATAAAGATCGTATTTTTACCACCGGTTTAGTAGAGTGGCCAGGGATAACGCACATTAACGATGATAAAGATTTTTCTCCTGTAATTAAAAAAGCTCTCGAGTCACCAGGGTTTGGAAATAACGACACAAAGATGGAAAGTGTGCAGGTGGGTTTTGCGCATAATGCTGTATTGAGTATTGCCGGAAAATTAGTTGAATTGGTTAAAGATAAGAAAATTCGTCACTTCTTTTTGGTTGCTGGTTGTGATGGTGCCAAACCAGGAAGAAATTATTACACTGAGTTTGTCGAGTTGGTCCCAGATGATTGTATTGTATTAACTTTAGCTTGCGGCAAATTTCGGTTCTTCGATAAAAAATTGGGGGATATAGATGGAGTTCCTAGATTGTTGGACATTGGGCAATGTAATGACGCTTATTCGGCGATACAGATTGCCGTTGCTTTAGCTAAAGCTTTTAATTGCGGAGTAAACGATTTACCTTTGTCGTTAGTTTTATCTTGGTATGAACAAAAGGCGGTCGCAATTCTTTTAACGCTATTTTCTTTGGGAATAAAAAATATCCGCCTTGGACCATCTTTACCAGCATTTATCACTCCCAACGTTCTTAATGTTTTAGTTGATAAATTTGGCATCAAACCAATTGCTAATCCTGCACAAGATTTAGAGGATTTGTTAGGAAAATAAAATTAAAATGAGGTTTTACCTCCAAGCGAATGGTTGGAGCAAAAACGCCATTCCAAGTTTATGGCTTTGTGTTTGATGCTCAAAATATGTTGAGCACTCGCGGTGTCAATATTTAGGATCTTTAGGCGCTGATTAGAAGCAGATTTATTTTTTTGCACAATTAATTTTTTATTGTCATGAGGTTGCTGCTATGCAGTCAGATATTATTTTACAACATCCTCTATCATGGTAATTGTTCCTTGATCTGCATCAATTTTGACCATTGCGCCAAAGGGTAGGGTAAACATTTCTTTTTTGTGTCCCACCATTGCTCCTGACCATGCGGGAATTTTCAATGGTTTGATATATTCATCTAATATTTTATTAAATTCTGTCGGTGGACAACAGTCAGGACAGTAACCAAAAATAAATCCTGAAATTTTTCCTAATATCCCCGCCTGTTTTAATTGGCTCATCATTCTATCAATGCGGCGACAATTTTCTTCAACATCTTCTAGCAACAATATAACGCCATCATGATTCGGGAAATACTTAGAGCCTATCAAGCTGTTAAATGTGGCAAAGTTGCCCACAATTATCCTGCCATTGGCAACGCCGGAAGTAATGGTGCGAATTTTTTCTTCTGGCAGATTAATAAAAGTTGAATTTTTAACATCACATAATACTTCTTTCATTTGTTGAGAGGTAAAATCTGGCCATGGGCTATAAGCGCCAGGCATAGGACCATAAAAAGTTATTAGTCTGGTTTGCGAGTAAATACCCGCTAACAGCGAGGTAATATCACTAAAACCGATAATGATTTTAGGATGGGTTGCTATTATTTTATAATCTAAAAGATCCAAGATTCTATTGCTGCCATATCCTCCTCTGACCATAAAAATTGCTTTTACTTCCGGATCATTAAACATGTTATTCAGGTCTTCTGCGCGTTCTTCATCTGTTCCGGCAAAATCTCGTTCAGCATTTTCTTGAGGAAACTTAACCTTCATCGATTGCGAAATATATTTTCCAGATTTAACATTAAATCCAAAGTTTTCTAACTGTTTCTTTGCGATCTCAATTTTTTCATCGGTTGCCCGATAAGCAGAGGATAGCAATCCTACCGTATCACCTGGTCGCAAATGCATCGGCAAAATTGTTCTATAGATGTTTGTTTCTTCATCTCGAATGGTTTCTATTATTCCCGTGCTATCTATAATAACTTCAGATTTGAACGTGGCTTTAACATCTGTTGTTAAAACTAATGAGGCAAATACTAGAAACATTAGTCGGATTATTTTGTTTTTCATTTGATTTGCTCCAATTCAAGTTAAACTAATTCAAATAAATAGATCCGGCATTACCCGCGCTAGCAATTAAATTCTTAGTAATCTATATTACTACGGTTAAGATAAAAACTAAAAATTAAAGACTTTACTTAAATAAGCACGGCCTGAATCAGCAAATATCACTACAACCACATCATTTTCATTGAATTTATCTGCGTATTTCATTGCGGCATAAGCAACAGCACCGCTCGATAAACCAACCATATAGCCTTTTTTTGCTAATTCTCTTGTCATACGAAACGTATCATTGTCAGTAACTGGAACAATTTCATCGATTACTTCACGATTTAAGGTGTCAGTAATAACATCAACGCCCATCCCTTCGGTTTTGTATGTTTTGGGACAATCTGGCATTGATAATTTGGAAGTTGCAGCGTCAATGCCAATAATTTTAATTTTGCTGTTTTTTTCTTTTAGATATTTGCCAACGCCAGAAATCGTGCCACAACTTCCCATACTTATAAAACAATGGCTAATAGCTCCTCCAGTTTGCTGCCATATTTCTGGACCGGTTGTTAAATAATGAGCTTTGGGATTTTCTATATTGTAGTATTGGTTTGGCATGTACGAATTAGGAATTTCGCTATGTAATTCTTTAGCCTTTGCATGATAGCCATTTGGATCATTTAAATTATCGGTGTCTGGACAGACAAAAACTTTGGCGCCATAAGCTTGTAAAGCTGCAATTTTTTCGGTGCTGGTGCGATCAGGTGCGGTTATGATCACTTTGTACCCTTTTATAGCCCCAATCATAGCCAGAGCAATCCCTTGATTACCAGAAGTAGCTTCTATAATAGTTCCTCCCGGTTGTAATTTGCCGGTACGCTCCGCTTCCTCAACCATGAATAAAGCTGAACGATCTTTAATGCTGCCACCTGGATTGAGATATTCTAACTTAGCCAAAATGGTTGCTTTTGTGGCGGTTAACTCAATACGAGCCAACGGTGTATTGCCAATGTGACCTAACAGTGGTTTAAACGGAAATGGAATTGAACTGTTCATATTATTCCCCCAAAAAATTTTTTTGAGAGTATGCCGATAATAAACTTATGTCAAGCTTGAATACTGACGCCTTGCCTGTATTTTTTATCACAGATAATCTAACATGTTTCACAACGAAATGACGTCTTTAAATAAGATTGCATTTTCAGAATAATCAATAGGAATTTCTATTAATATTGGACCCTCTGTATCCATAGCGGCTTTTAAAACATGAACAAATTCATCAGGATGTTTGATCCGAATTCCTTTGGCCCCAAAGCTTTCAGCGTATTTAACGATATCTACATAACCAAATTGTACGGCACTTGTACGTTGATACTTAGACAACTGTTGCTGTTTTACCATGTCATATGAGCCATCACACCATACAAAATGGATTAGATTTACTTTTTCCCGAACTGCGGTTTCTAATTCATTAGCCGAAAATAAAAAACCACCGTCACCGGAAATTGATATGATTTTCTTGCCTGGACAAGCAAAATTAGCAGCTATTGACCATGGCAGTGCCACACCCAATGTTTGTTGGCCATTACTAAAAAGCAAATGGTGTGGATTAAAGCAAAAAAAGTAACGAGCTAACCACATGTAGTGTGTGCCAATATCACTAATAACAATAACGGTGTCATCGATATTGTTGCGCAAATCACGGATGAAGCGCAATGGATGCATCAATTTGTTGGAGATGTTTGCCCCCTTTTCTAGAGTATCTTCTAATTCTTGATGTAATTTATGCACTAAAGGTACGTCGTGAATAACGCTTCGAAATTTTAACAATGGCGTCAATTTCTCCAGATTAAGAGCTATATCACCCATTATCTCTAAATCTGGTACATAGGTGTTGTGAATATCTACTGGATCATAATCAAGATGAATAATTTTTTTCTCGCGATAAGTATTCCATATTTCTGGATCATATTCGACTGGATTAAAACCAACTGTCAATATGACATCGGCCGCATCAAGAAGAGCATCTCCGCGTTGATTCTTAAACAAACCAACCCGGCCAACAAAGCAATCGAAAAGTTCGCGCGATACTACCCCAGCTGCTTGATAGGTTCCTATTGTTGCCATGCGTTTTTGTTTCAATAATTCTCGTACCGCAGCAGCATTTTCTGAGCGGCTTGCTTCTAACCCTAAAAATAGTACTGGTTGCCTCGCAGAATTTAACATTTCCGCTGCTTGGGTGATTAGTGACTGCGGTGCTGTTCCTCTTAAAATTGGTTTTGATATACTGCCGCAAGTGATTTTGGTTTGTTCCATCAAAACATCTTGCGGTACACTAATAAACACCGCGCCAGAACGGGGCATAGTAGCGATACGAAAAGCATTATTAATAATTTCGGGAATATTCTCAGGTACAATGATCTCTTTTTGGGCTTTAGTAGCAGCTTCCATTAATTTTATGTTGTCAATATTTTGGTGTGATTCTTTAAGTTGCATAGAACGTGGAACGCCGCCTCCAATAGCAACCACCGGATCCCCTTCCGTGGTTGCTGTTAACAATCCAGTAATAAGGTTAGAAACTCCAGGACCAGAGGTAACCAGAACCACTCCAGGTTTTCCGGTGATTCTGCCATATGCGGCAGCCATAAAAGCTGCATTTTGCTCATGTCGACAAAGGACTAGCTTAATTGGTGTGTCTAAGAGCGCATCAAAAACAGCATCAATTTTGGCACCAGGAATTCCGAAAATATATTGAACATTATGTTTAACCAAACATTCAACCAATAAATCAGCAGCACGATGTTTATTATTCATTTTAAACCTTTGCGATCTAAATAGTTATCAAGACCATCAATTGTAAAAATATCTAAAGAAGCATTAGCAATGATAGTGCCATCAGGAAAGAGATGTAAAACTTGTTCTACTGCTTCGGGAACAATGGCGGAAATATTTGTTAGAGAATGTTTTAATGTTAACAAGTGGGCATGGTTGGTAATTGTTGTGTTAGCATTATTAGCGGCAGTGTAAGTATTGCCTGGATGCGTGGTGCGATACAGAACCACTTCAAGTTGTCTGTTGATATCAGCGAATTCATTTTGAGTATAATCGGTTAAAACACCGATAGTAAAGACACTCACGTTCTTGGTAGTTATAGCAGGATTTGGATAGTATTCTTTTTGATGCTCAAAAATATTCAGCCCATCAATGGGTGTTTTACCAATTGCTATTGCAGAAAGGTTGGCTATTTCCATCATGCCAAAAAACGCTAGTGGCTGTTTAACCACATTATAAATTTTTTGGTAAAGATCCATTATTGGCACTGCCAGAGCTGGAGAATCAGAGTTTAATTTTAATTTGTAGCTGGGTTGTGCATCTGGAGGAATAAGAAATACACTGCTTGTAACAAATTTCGATCCATGAATTGTTTTATTGTAATCGGGGGCGGTTTTGTCGGTTGCTGTAGTGTAACAATTGCCATTAACAATTACAGCTTCGCCTAAGGAAAATTTATCTCGCGGCGAAGCTAATAAAAATCCACACAAATAATCCCTGGCATTAAATACTTTACCGTCTAATTCTGGGGACATTTTGCCAGCAATTACATCCATAACTGAACCAATGTACCCTAATCTAGTCGCACCAAAACCTGTTGGGCTTAATGAATTATCCATAAAATACTCCTGTCATTATCCTAGAAAATAAACGCTTAATATTTTATCATGTTACTTTTTAATAAGATATAAAAAATACGGCACATCAGGGAACTTTACTTGGCAAGGGAGGCGCAGTAAATTTTAAGTTTTTTTCTATATATGACATGTCCACAAGAACTACATTTGTTACTTGGCCTGTTACTTTTGACTTAAAAGCGATCTACTAAAATCATGGGATAATTATACGCATAATTAAACTGGCGTGATTTTTTACTGATTGGCAGAGGCGCTCCCCCGCTCCTTCAATGATAATGATAACGTATATTGATAATGCTGGCGTCAAAAAAAAATGCTGTTAATATTGTTCAACTGTATATGCACCAAAATTTAAGAAACATGTTGCAAATTCTCAGTGATGGCAAGCATCATTCTGAAGCTTTGCTTGGCAATAAATTAGAACTAACTCGCAGCGCCATTTGGAAGCTGGTGAAGCAACTAAAAAGATACGGTATTGACATTACAACTTCTACTAATTTGGGATATAAGATCCCTGGTGGATTGGAGCTGTTGAATAAAAAAGATATTGCAGCACATCTTAGTCAAGAATTTGATGATTACAATAATAAAATCATAGTACATGACTCTTTACCGTCGACCAATTCCTATTTAGCAGAACTAATCAAAACAAACGGATATGAAAACAGCATTTGTTTTGCCGAACACCAAACTGCTGGCAAAGGACGTTTAGGGCGCAACTGGATTTCCCCTTACGCTAAGAGTATTTACTTATCGCTTGCTTGGCAATTCTCAAAGAGTCCTTATGAGTTGAGTGGTTTGGGATTGGTCATGGCCATAGCAACTGTTACCGCATTAAAAACCTGTGGTATAGAAAAAGATATTGCTTTGAAATGGCCGAATGATGTTTTATGGCGAAAAAAAAAATTGGGTGGAATTTTGGTTGAACTTTTTGGAGAAGCTCCTCATATTTATCACGCCATCATCGGCGTTGGTTTAAACGTCAATATTCCACAAGGTGCCGGTAAAAAAATCACCCAGCCATGGTGTGACATTACACAGATTACTAATTCTTCATTTAGTAGAAATAAACTAGCAGGTGTCTTACTAAATCAGCTTTTAATGAGTCTCGCTAACTACCAAAATACAGGATTGAAACCCTTTATAAAAAAATGGCATAAATTGGATGCAAGTTATGGCAAAAAAGTAACCATTATTACTCCCCAACAAACAGTTAGCGGTATTGGTGCTGGTATTGATGATAATGGCTATTTTTTGCTCGAAGACAAACAAAAAACGATACATGCTTTTGCGAGCGCTGAAGTTTCTTTAAGTATTTAGCTTTTTCATTTTCATCATTGATTATTACCCAAACTTAAGGCAATATTGCAGCGTTCAGATTTTTTTTCATTGTATGAGGTGTTATGCCCAAAGAAGATAACATAGAAATAGAAGGTACTATTGTTGAAACGCTGCCAAACACTATGTTTCGTGTAAAACTCGAAAATGGCCACATCATCACTGCTCACATTTGTGGTAAAATGCGTAAAAACTATATTCGGTTGCTTACCGGAGATGCCGTTACTGTAGAGCTTACTCCGTATGATTTAACCAAAGGAAGAATAATTTATCGCAAAATTGAAAAAAGAACCGGCAGAACCACCCCGCATTAGTTGTTTTATTATTAACAATTTTTCTCATGACTAAATTACGTCAGCAATTTGTTATTGTCGGACTTTCCGGTGGCGTCGATTCAAGCGTTAGTGCCCTTCTTCTAAAAAACCAAGGTTACCATGTAGAAGCTTTGTTCATGCAAAATTGGCAAGAGCAAAACAATGACAACTGCTGTGTTGCAGAAGATCTTCATGATGCCGAAATAGTATGTGATGTTTTAAAAATAAAATTACACAAAGCAAACTTCTCAAACGAGTATTGGCAAAAGGTTTTTAATCATTTTCTTGAAGAATATGCTGCTGGTCGCACTCCTAATCCTGATGTTTTGTGCAACAAGGAAATCAAATTTGGAGCATTTTTAAATTACGCTCAATCTCTTGGCGCCGACTTTATAGCTACTGGCCACTACGCGCAACATCTTGCTCAAAATGGTGAAGAAATGTTGCTTAAAGGAGCGGACAAAAATAAGGATCAAAGCTATTTTTTATATTTGCTTGATCAAAAACAGTTGGCAACAACATTATTTCCTGTGGGCGGGCTAACCAAACAACAAGTGCGCACTATTGCTCAAACTTCACATCTGCCCAATTATGCTAAAAAAGATAGTACTGGAATCTGCTTTATTGGAGAACGTAAGTTTAAAAATTTTCTCAGTGAATATCTATTGGCAAGACCAGGAAACATTATTACCACCGACAAAAAAATTGTTGGTAAGCATGAGGGTTTAATGTTCTATACTATCGGACAACGCCAGGGAATTGGTGTGGGTGGACAAAAAGATAGGTCAGAAGCACCGTGGTATGTGGCTTTTAAGGATCAAAAAAATAATACTTTAGTAATTACCCAAAATAAAAATCATCCCAATCTTATGGCGAAAAAATTAATCTGTACCAAAGTCCATTGGATTTCAGGGAGGCCTTGTGATCTACCACTAAAATGTAGAGCGAAAATTCGTTATCGTCAGCTGAATCAGGATTGCATCATAAGCGCCACTAATGAAAATTCAAATTTATTAGTGGAATTTTCCGATTACCAATGGGCAATTACCCCGGGACAATCGGTGGTATTTTATAATCAGGAACAATGCTTAGGCGGAGGGATTATTGCTGATTTGCAATAACCACCTCACAATAATATCAAATCGAATACAACCAACACTTTCTTCCCATTACGCCCCACAACAAATATAACTAGCTCATCTTCTTATTTGGTTAAATCTTTGCGCAGCTTTAGGTCATTAAACATAACCAAAACACAGGAGTAAAATAATGGATAAAATATGGTAGCTATTATTGCATTACCACAAATCATAAAGTACCAATTTTGGTTTAAAGTCGAACTACTAGCAATATAACCTACCCAAAAATTAACAATAACCAATGGGAAAATTACCGCAAAAGTGCGCCACCAATTGCCCCAAACCAATTTTAAGCTGCCCTTTAAAGCAGCCCAAACTTTTTGATTGCCAAACAAGATTAATGGCTCCACCATAGACAGCAGGACAAAAGCAAAAATGCCAGGAAAAACCAATAGAATCATCCCGATAAAATATATAGCAAACATGATTAGCATGGCAGTAAAAATTCTCATGTACTTTCCATTAATAATTTTTCGCAGTTCGCGCCACGACATATGCTGTTTATGTCCAACATTATAAATCTTGTACAACATCAAAGCGGTTAAATATACCATGAATAAAACCACGACTATTGATAATACGAAGCTGGCGACCTTTGCTGCTGTACTATCAGCCGAACCGTAAATTTTGTTAAACACCATAGGAACAGAAGTTGAGATAGCAAGCAACACACCAATAATAATCCCCAGTAACCATGTCTGAGAAAAAGCTTTACGGTATAAGTGCCAAGACGCTATCCAATTATCTTTAATGGTTGCTGGATGTTTGGAAAAAAAAGTCATAATTCCTCTCCTAAAATTGCGCATTATGAATTTATATACTAGGATTCCTCTAATGAAAAATAAATCACAGCAATTCTATCATAAATTACCCATAAAAAAAGCAGAAAAAACCTGTTGGCGGAATTTAATGGGTTGTGCTAGCGGTTTAGCAATTGCCACTTCGATAAAATCAAATCCAGATACTCCCGCCTTGTTAGTTATTACGCCAGATGCCATAACTGCATCGCGCCTAGCTCGTGAAGTGCAATTTTTTATTGGTAGTATTGATAGTAAAAAAGATGAAACACAAGTTTTAATATTTCCTGGATTGGAAACATTGCCATACGACTATTTTTCTCCGCATGAAGATATTATTTCACAAAGAATCTTAACTCTTTACCAATTGCCACAACTCAAATCTGGAGTGATTTTTGTTGATGCCCAAACGCTTATGCAGCGGTTGCCACCAAGAAATTATGTTGAGGCCAATAGTTTTGTCCTCAAAGTTGGCGAACAAATGGATTTTGCTGTTTTACGGCAAAAGCTTGAAAAATATGGCTATTGTTGTGTCAAAAAAGTGATGGAACATGGTGAATTTGCTGTTCGTGGTTCAATTATTGATATTTTTCCAATGGGGAGCACGCAACCATTGCGTCTTGATCTATTGGATATGGAAATAGATAGTATTCGTCTCTTTGATGTCGACACTCAGCGTTCATTTAAAACTATAAACGAAATAAAATTATTGCCTGCAAAAGAGTTTCCGTTAGACATAGATGGAAGCCAGAAGTTTTGCGCATCATGGGAATCATATTTTGGTGGTGATCCGCTCAAATGCCCAATGTATCAAAGTGTTAAATCACAAACAACCCATCCAGGAATCGAGTATTATTTGCCATTATTCTTTGCTGCTACAACTTCACTATTTGCCTATTTGCCAACAAATTGTACAGTTATCACCATTAATGACGTTGAACAGAATTTGCATGACTTTTGGGAAGAAATAAAAAAACGTTATGAACAATTATCTCACGACCAAACCCATCCTTTGTTATCACCTCCCGATATTTTTATTCCGCCGGAGAAAGTTTTAGAAATAAAAAACAGTTTTCCCGAAATTTTTATCGACAATCAATCTAAAGAGAAAGATTATATAAACAATGCATCACTTTGTTTTAATGCACAAATTTTTGACATTGAGATAGAAAGAAATAATCTAAAGGATATAGTAAATCTTCAAACTATTCTGAACAGTAACAGCAAAGCTCGCGTGCTTTTTACTGCTGGATCACTTGGCAAAAGGGAAGCAATACTAGATATATTGCACAAGATTAATATAACTCCAACCACGGTTGATTCGTGGCAAGATTTTATCCATTCCAAAAATAAAATGGCAATCACCATCGCCCCGATCAAACAACCACTCCATGTCATATGGAAGGAAAACAGCACTGAAATTTTACTGCTTACCGAGAATCAATTTTTTGATGACAACATTGGTCAATCAATGCTTTCGACAGCAGAGATTTCTTTAACCTCGTTACCAAAAATTGATGTTATTCGTGATTTAACCGAATTACAAATTGATGCCCCAGTAGTGCATATTGATTACGGGGTTGGTCGCTATTTAGGCTTGCAAAAACTAAAAACCAATGACTATGAAATAGAATTTCTCACATTAGAATATGCAGATCAAGCAAAATTATATGTTCCGGTTACCTCTTTTGGTCTAATCAGTCGTTATACGGGCGTAGACACCGAACATGCTCCTCTGAATCATCTTGGCTCAAAACAATGGGAAAAAATCAAAAACGAGGCAACTAAGAAAATTCAAGATACAGCGGTGGAACTGTTAGAAATTTATGCTAATCGCACTCAAGCTCAGGGTTTTGTCTTCAACTTGCCAATGGACGATTATAAGCGTTTTAGTGCCGCTTTTCCCTTTATAGCAACGCCAGATCAAGAGCAAGCAATTGCTGCCGTAATATCCGATATGACATCTGGACGCTCCATGGATCGATTAATTTGCGGTGATGTTGGTTTTGGCAAAACTGAAGTTGCCATGCGCGCGGCATTTTTAGCTGTTCATAGTGGCAAACAGGTTGCTATTTTGGCCCCCACTACCCTACTCGCCCAGCAACATTTTACGAATTTTCAGGATCGTTTTGCATCTTGGCCGGTAAAAACGACACTCTTTTCCCGTTTTCGTAGCAATCAGGAGCAAAAAAAAATTATAGAAGATTTGGCTTGCGGTAAAATAGATATTGTTATTGGCACCCATAAATTGTTGCAAAAAAATGTCTGCTTTAAACAATTAGGATTATTAATCATTGACGAAGAACATCGCTTCGGGGTCAAACAAAAAGAGCATATAAAAAAAATAGCTACCGATATTGATATTCTGACTTTGACAGCTACTCCGATCCCACGCACGCTAAACATGGCATTTACCGGCATTAGAGATTTTTCAATTATTGCTACACCACCAGCAAAAAGATTGGCAATTAAGACTTTTGTTCATGAATATAATCCCCATTTAATTAAAGAGGCAATTCTCCGCGAAACTTTACGCGGAGGGCAGGTATATTTTGTTCATAACGATATTACAACCATCGAAAAAACCGCACGTGAATTGCAACGCTTAATTCCAACTATCCGCCTTGCTATTGCTCATGGCCAAATGAGAAAACAGCAGCTAGCGCAAATTATGCATGATTTTTATCACCACCATATTAACGTTCTAATTTGCACCACCATAATTGAATCAGGGCTTGATGTTGCTGCCGCCAATACGATCATTATTGATCGTGCCGATCGTTTCGGTTTAGCACAATTGCACCAACTGCGTGGCCGGGTTGGCAGATCGCATCATCAAGCATACGCTTATCTTATTGTACCACCGGATTCAATACTAACTTCTGATGCAAAAAAGCGTTTGGAAGCAATTATCGCTATGAAAGATTTAGGCACCGGCTTTGCGTTAGCCACTAATGATTTGGAAATAAGGGGCGCTGGCGAGCTTTTAGGGGAAAAACAAAGCGGCGTTATTCAAGGCATTGGTTTTACTCTCTATATGGAGATGTTAGAACGTGCCATTAAAACCCTAAAAAAGAGCAAAGATAAAAGTAATATAAAGCATGAAGAGACAGAAAAAATAAAAACCGAAATGGATCTACAGGTTTCAGCTATAATTCCAGAAAATTATGTTAGCGACGTTAACCAGAGATTAGTTTTATATAAGAGAATAGCCGAAGCTAAAAACCAAAATGAGCTAGATGAATTACAAATAGAAATGATAGATCGTTTTGGGTTGCTGCCGTTATACGCAAAAAATCTGTTCAAAATATCTGCTCTCAAGCTAAAAACACAGCAACTAGGTATAAAAAAATTCAGCCTCGGCGCCAGCAAAGGTGTCATTCAAGTCGCACCCACTGTAACTATTGATCCCCAAGTGCTTATTCCGCTGTTACAAAGCCAAACAACGAGTTATAAATTCTTAGACCCTTATACCATAGAATTTATCGTCAACCTGCAAACACAAACTCCAGAAACAAAAATTGAATTTGTGGTTAAGTTGCTTAATTCTATGGGAAACTAAAAGCTATATCCTATTCCCAGCCCAACCCTTATTTCGTTGGTTTTGCTATGGGGTTCGATAGAAATATTTTTTATTTCCGCCTTTCCATATTCAAAATGAGTATAACTGATCGTACCTTTGGCGAAAATATCTTGTGCTACTTTATATATGATTTCCAAACCTGTATCGAAAATAGGTTTTTTAACCAGATCTATTTTAAAGCTACCGACAAAAACACCAGGACTACTATATTTTTTAAATTTAACTTTGGGACCAACGGTAGTACCAATATTGGCATATGGCGACAAAATCCAGTCATCAAATACCACAAAATTTATTTTTGCTCCTACGAATGCTTTAAAATGGGAATATTTGTTATCCTGAATACCACCCAGTGACCATTGATGATAGCCAAAGCCAACATATGGTATTAATTGAAAGTATTCTTGCCCTAGCAAAACGGCACCCAGCTTTAAATCAGCATTAATAAAATCATGTGATTCTTTGTAGGTTAGAGGTGCAAATGTGAAATATTCAAACCCCTCATATTTTATTTTTCCCGTGGCATACTCAGCGTATACATTGGCATATATTATTTCGCCAAAAACCTTTCTTATATCTAACGCCACTCCGTATGCTAAACCACGATTCACAACATCGCCAGGAACAGCATTATTGGCCTCATGAGCATTCTCACGATAATTTAGATGCATGGTGGTTATGGTTGCATAGAAGATATTATTAATTCTTTCAAAAATACTATAGATGCCAACTTCGCTAGCAAAAACGGCGGGCGCCAATAAAAAAAGGACGCCTCCTAGAATAACTCTATTTTTCTTTTTCATATGCTGACCCAATGGTATTGCTTTTTTCAGAGTCAACGTTATAACTAATTTAACCTATAAGAGCAATGTTTTTTTTGGGAAACTATTTTCATTTTTTATAAAATTTTTGTAGACAAGAAAAAATATTTTTTTCATAATCACGCCAACTTAAAAATCTAAATGGCAATAACAAGAAATGACCCATAATATTATTGAGCTTGCAGGTGTATCTAAAAAATTTGGTAACTATCAAGCACTCCATGAAACTAGTATTACCATAAAAAATGGTGAGTTTATTACTCTTCTTGGGCCATCTGGTTGCGGTAAAACAACAGTATTGCGTTTAATTTCAGGCTTTGATAAGCCTGATACCGGGAAAATCTATATCGATGGACGCGATGTTACTGATCTGCCTCCAGAAAAACGGCATTTAAATACCGTATTTCAAAGTTATGCTTTATTCCCTCACATGACCGTTTATGACAACGTTGCTTTTGGTCTGCGGTGTAAAAAAATAGCAGAGCAAGAGATTCAAAAACGGGTCATGGATATCCTGCGTACCGTTAAGCTCGAGCAATTAGCCGAACGTAAACCCAACCAATTAAGCGGTGGCCAACAACAACGGGTGGCAATTGCCAGAGCAGTAGTCAACGAGCCAATAGTGCTTTTATTAGACGAACCCCTAAGCGCCCTAGATTATAACTTGCGTAAAGACATGCAAATAGAATTAAAACAACTACAACGTCGTCTTGGCATTACTTTTATCTTTGTTACCCATGATCAAGAGGAAGCGCTTTCGATGTCTGATCGAGTAGCCATTATGAATGAAGGCTACATGGAACAGCTTGGCACCCCAAAAGATGTTTATGAGGAACCAACAAGTTTGTATGTGGCAAACTTTATTGGCGAAGCTAATATTTTTACTACCGAAATTATTGAAACCTATGATAATAAACTAGTAGTAGAAATAGAAGGTAAACGTTTAGCCCTTAACAATAAAAAAGATTTGGTCGCAAAATACATGGTTCATGTTATCATCCGCCCCGAAGATATTACTGTATGGGGAGAAAATGAGATTCTTCCAGAAGAGACTAAAAACATGTTGCCAGGCATAGTGGAACAGGTAATTTATAAAGGCTCAACAGTTGATCTTATCGTGCGTTTACCAAGTGGCAAAAAGATTTTGGCCGCTGAGTTTTTCAATGAAGATGATGAAAAATTAGATTACCATACTACCGAAAATGTTTGGGTCGACTGGATTCCCGGCTGGGAAGTAATATTACCCCATGAAGAAAAAAGCTAGTTTTTTTAAAATATTTTCTGTTAGCGTAATTTGGCTTTGGCTAGGCATTTTCGCTTTGACTCCTATTTTTTTAACTTTCATTACAAGTTTTCTCACTTCTGATTCTAATAGCATTGTAAAACTTACGCCAACGCTAGCAAATTATTCTGATTTATTGAATCACGCTTATTTTAGTATTTTGCTGCAATCACTATATCTTGCCACCAGCTGTACTATTATTTGCTTAATCATTGGCTATCCTTTTGCGTTCATAATTGCCCGCAGTCAAAGCAAACATCGTTCGCTCTTGTTGCTTTTGGTTATTATCCCCTTTTGGACCAGTTCACTAATCCGCACTTATGCCATTATGGCTATTTTAAAAGCAAAGGGGATATTAAACGGTCTCTTACTAGCGCTTGGCATTATCGATCAACCGTTGCAAATTCTTTATAGCAATATGGCGGTATTAATAGGTTGTGTGTATGACTTACTGCCATTTATGATTCTGCCACTATATACCAATATAGAAAAACTTAATCAGTCATATTTAGAAGCGGCTAAAGATTTGGGGGCCAACTGGTTTACTACCTTTATTAAAATATTGATCCCATTAACTATGCCAGGAATTATTGCTGGCTCAGTATTGGTTTTTTTACCAACCATGACAATGTTTTATATACCAGTTCTATTAGGAGGAGCAAAAAACCTATTATTAGGTAATTTAATTGAACATCAATTTTTAACGGCTAACAATTGGCCATTGGGCACAGCCATCAGCGTCATAATCACTCTATTCATGGGCATATTTATTTTAATTTACTGGCGCAATTCAGATGAAGAAGATCGGGAAAGTTTAGTATGAACAAATTTGCTAAATATTTTTATACGATAAGTGTGTATATATTTCTTTATCTACCAATAGCTATTGTTATAATTTTTTCTTTCAACAATGCCCAACATTCTTTGGTATGGCAAGGATTCACTTTTGCATGGTATGCCTCTTTATTACATGATAGCGCATTATTGCAAGTGGCTTGGCACTCTTTGATACTTGGCATACTCGCTGCCACTAGCGCCACTGTTATTGGCACATTAATCGCAGTTAGCTTGTTTCGCTATCGATTTTTCGGTAAAAAAATCCTTCATGCTCTGATATTTATTTTAATTTTATCCCCAGAAATTGTTATGGCGATTGCTCTGTTGCTAATGTATAGCTTTTTAAAAATCCCCTTGGGATTTTGGACGTTATTGTTAGCACATACTAGTTTATGTATTCCATTTGTTGCTGTAACCGTTTACAGCCGCATTATCACCTTTGATATTGATATTTTTGAAGCTGCGATGGATTTGGGCGCAACGGATTTTACTATATTCCAAAAAATTATTGTGCCACTTCTTATCCCGGCAATTGCCTCTGGTTGGCTTCTAAGTTTCACCCTCTCGCTCGATGACGTTATCATCAGCTATTTTGTTAGCGGGCCTACTTTTGGCATTTTGCCACTAAAAATATATTCAATGGTACGTCTCGGAGTAAAGCCTGAAGTAAACGCTCTCTGTACTTTATTGCTAGCTTTCACATTATTTGTAGTTATAATTAGCTACCATAGCATCTTCAAGAAGAAAGATTAAAACATGAAGTCTGGTTACCAAGTCATCATAATTATTTTTATTTTTTTATTCTCTAGATCAATCTATGGAGAGCAAAAAACTTTAAATATTTACACCTGGGGCAATTATCTTCCCCAAGAGATTATCAATCAATTTACCAAAGAAACGGGGATAAAAATAAACATATCTCAATACGACAATAATGAAACCATGTTTGCCAAATTAAAGACTTTAAAGTATCCAGGATACGATATCGTTGTCCCTTCAAGCTATTATGTGGAACGCATGATTAAGCTTGGCATGTTACAAAAGCTTGATAAAAGCAAATTGACCAACTGGCACAATCTTAATCCTCTCCTATTAAACAAGCCATTTGACCCTAAAAATAATTACAGTATTCCATATTTTTGGGGCACTATTGGTATTATTGTGAATACTAAATATATTGACAACAAAAAAATTACCTCATGGCAAAATTTTTGGGATGCCACTTATAAAGACCAGTTAATGATACTTAATGATATGAGAGACACCTTTGGTATGGCATTGCTATCTTTAGGATATTCAATTAATGATGTCAATCCCAAACACATCGAGGCTGCCTATCTTAAATTAAAGCAACTCTTGCCCAATATTAAAATTTTTAATACTGACACTATTCCAAATATTTACATTGATGAAGATGCTATTATTGGTATGGCATGGAGCGGTGATTGTAAATTAGCTCAGCAAGAAAACCCATTTTTACAATATATTTATCCGCGGGAAGGATTTGCGCTTTGGCTGGATAGTTTTGCAATCCTTAAAGATGCGCCTCATGCTGATAACGCCCATAAATTTATCGATTTCATACTACGCCCAGAAATTGCTAAATACACCAGCCTAACTCTTGGTCATTCCACAGCCAATCTTGCCGCATTTAAAATAATGCCAAAAAAAACACAACAAAATCGTGTTGCTTATCCGGATCACGAAACAATGCTGCGAGGAGAACTGCAACTTGACCTTAATGAAGAAGCGCGTCGTATCTATGAAAAATATTGGGAACGGTTAAAAATTAATAATTGAACAGAAGAAGGAGAAAGTTAGATGACAAATACCAAGCTATCTAGACTTGCTGAAAACTTGACCTCTTTTTCTATCAGCAAACTTTCGGAAAAAATTGACGAAAAAATTAAAAATGGAGAAAAAATTTTTAATTTTACCTTAGGGGATTTTTCGCCGCTCCATTTTCCCATTCCCCAGAAACTCGAAACTGAAATCATTGCTGCTTATAGAGATAAACACACCAATTACCCTTTTGTTGGCGGGATGGCGGAACTTCGTATAGCGATTGCCAAACATATCAACTTACATGGGCAATTTGATTATGAGCCCGATGAGATAATAGTTTCAAGTGGCGCGCGACCGTTAATTTATCTTCTATTTAAAACATTAGTAAATCCAGGGGAAAAAATCATCTATACAGTGCCATCTTGGAATAACCAATATTTTATTTATTTAGCTAATGCTGAGCCAATAATTGTTGCTGCAAAACCAGAAAATAATTTTGTTGTGACTGCTGCTGAGATAAAACCTTATTTAAAAGATGCTGCCTTAATTACCATCAACTCCCCTCTTAATCCTAGTGGCACTGCATTTCATAACCAATCCCTGATGGAAATTTTTGATTTGATTATTGCCGAGAATGATCATCGAGCTGTATTAAATCAAAAACCGCTGTATATTTTCTTTGATGCCATATATTGGTTGCTTACTTATAATGATGTCAAATTTACTAATCCTGTTTTACTCTGTCCAAAAATTAAAGACTATGTGATATTTGTTGATGGCATATCTAAATGCTTTGCTGCTACTGGAGTACGATTAGGTTGGGCATTTGGACCAAAACCAATTATAGAAAAAATGCGCTCAATGCTTTCTCACATAGGCGCTTGGGCCCCAAAACCAGAACAAATAGGAACAGCAAGGTTTTTACAACAACACGACGAAGTCAATACTTTTTTAGCCACTTTTAAACACGAGATTTTTACAAGGTTAAATATTTTCTACACCGCCATGCAAAAACTTAAAATAGCTGGACATAAAGTGGACGCCATAGAACCGCAGGGAGCTATTTATTTGACTGTTAAATTTGATTTGATGGGATTAAAAACAGCAGATAATAAAATGCTTAAAACCGTTGGCGATGTTACCAATTATCTTTTAGAAGAAGGCAAAGTAGCGCTAGTACCGTTTTATCTTTTTGGTGCTGACGAAAACTTACCATGGTTTAGGCTATCGGTTGGCACCTGTAGTATCGATGATGCCGAAATAGCAGCAAAACACATTGAACAGGCTGTTAAACAATTAAAATCATCAGGATGACTATCGTCTTCTTTTTCTTTACCCTTGCAACGCTAACAAGCGATTAACTCTTTTAGTAAACAAAGCTATATCCTCTACCTTACCGCCAGCGGTCAAAAGAGCTTCTTCATAAAATAAATTTGTCCATTCTTTAAATAATTCTTCATCAGTAAGACTGTGCAAATGCTTAATTAATTTATGTTGCGGATTAACCTCTAGAATAGGTTTGGTTTTGGGCACGTTTTGACCAAATGCGGACATAATACGTTGCATATTAAATCCTAAATCGTTAGCGTTGGTCACAAGACAAACGGGAGAATCAATTAGTCGTTCACTCAATCTTACCTCTGTAATTTTATCACCCAATATCTCTCTCATCTTTTTTAAAATTCCCTCATATTCAGCTTTTAGGTTGGCACTATCGGTTTTAGCGGCCGCAATCGCATTTTTATCCTTCGCCAGCTTATCGACATCGATATCGCTTTGTGTAATTGCTTGGAATTTTTTGCCTTGATGCTCTTGATAATGAGCCAACCACCATTCATCAATACGATCATCAAGTAATAACACCTCAATATCATTTTGTCGAAATACTTCTAAATATGGGCTGTTTTGCGCATAATTTAAACTTTCAGCAGTTATATAATAAATTTTATCTTGATCTTTTAGCATGCGCTTTATATAAGCATCCAAAGTAATATCAAATTTTTTGTCTGCGCTTTTAGTAGAGGTAAAGCGCAATAACCCAGCGATCCGTTCCTTATTACTGAAATCCTCAATCAAGCCCTCTTTTAGAGCGCTACCAAAAGCCTGCCAAAACGTCGCATATTTTACCGGATCATCACCAGCTAGTTTTTCCAACATATCTAATACTCGCTTAATGATGCCAGCGCGTATTTGGTCAATCACTCGATTGTTTTGGAGAATTTCACGAGAAACATTCAGAGGCAAATCTTTAGCATCAACAATACCCTGAACAAAACGCAAATAATTTGGCAAGAGCTGTTCAGCATCATCTAAAATAAACACTCTTTGGATATAAAGTTTCAAACCCTTTTTCTTCTCACGCGTCCAAAAATCAAAAGGAGCATGACTAGGGATATAAAGAATGGTTGTATACTCTAATTTCCCTTCTACCTGGTTATGACTCCATATTAAAGGATCGGTAAAATCGTGGCTAATATGTTGATATAAAGCTTTATAGTCCTCTTCTTTAATCTCTTTTTTGGGCAAAACCCAAAGCGCGGTTGCTTTATTTACTACTTCCTCTGTAGCTACTGTTTCTTTTTCCGCCAAAGGTTTCTTCATGACAATGGGCAGTATAATGTGATCAGAATATTTAACTATTATCTGTTGCAAGCGCCAATGGTCTAAAAGATCACAATCTTCTTGCTTTAAGTGCAATATTATTTCAGTGCCACGATCCATCTTTTCAATATTGGTTACTGTAAATTCGCCCTCTCCCGCTGATTCCCACAAGACACCATCTGTTACGGCTAAGCCTGCGCGTCTAGTTTTCACTGTAACTTTATTCGCTACGACAAAACTAGAGTAAAAGCCAACACCAAACTGGCCGATCAAATTAGCATCTTTGGATTGTTCATTGGTAAGAGCCGCCAAAAAATCTTTAGTACCAGATTTCGCAATTGTGCCCAAATTAGTAATAACTTCGTCACGACTCATTCCAATGCCATTGTCTTTAATAGTTACTGTCTTTTCGGTTGCATCAAAATCTATCCAAATTTTTAACGTAGAATCGTTTTCATATAATCCGGGATTAGCCAAAGCTTCAAAACGTAATTTATCTGCGGCATCAGAAGCATTAGAAATTAATTCGCGTAAAAATATTTCCTTATTACTATAAAGAGAGTGCGTCACTAAATGTAATAACTGTTTTACTTCGGCCTGAAAGCCAAGAGTGGTAGCTGTGGCATCAGTGCTGCTATTAATATTTACATTTTTGTTATCGTTCATGTTTTATTTCTCCCCGAGAATATTGCGTTCTCAACCACAGTCATTAGTTTTTTTATGTCTTGTGATCGATAATCTTTTGTGTCAATTTCTTTACCAATATAAATCTTTACGTTTTCATTCAAACTAAAATCAAGAGTCTTAGCCGGCAAAATTTTATTGCTGCCAATAATCGTTACCGGAATAATTATTGCTTCAGTGTCAATAGCTATCTTAAACCCTCCCTTTTTAAAGAGTCCTAACTCTCCAGTACGAGAGCGAGTGCCTTCTGGAGCGATCCAAACTCTGATTCCCGCCAACATTTTTTCTTTGGCAACTGCTAAATCTTTTAGAGCTTGGCGCTTGTTTTTTCTATCAATAGTGACGAAACCACCACTTTTCATCGCCCAGCCAAAAATCGGTATACGAAATAATTCCTTTTTAGCAATCATCCTAACACTAGCGCCAGGAAAAGCTGCATAGATAAGGGGAATATCAAAGTGGCTTAAATGGTTGCTCATAATGATATATGGGCGCTTGGAACTAAATTCAAATGAGTGGGGATCAAAAACATCTACCTTAGCACGCATGACCCGTAAAAGGTCGCGTGCCCAAGAATGGACAATTTTATCACCATCTTTAACGCTCCAGCTATTTCTATAAACTATAGAGCTACATATTGCCAGCAACGCTTTTTTTACAGTTATAAAGATGATTTTTAAAATTATCTCTATCTTTTGGAAGATGGTTATATGCATATTTATTCAATATTATCGATGAGATTAGATCGTATTATCTGTTTTGCTACTATCATCCCGATAATAAACTCCATAATCCAATTGCTTTTCTGTTTTTGCTATTAAACAAGCAATCATTGAATTTCCTGTAACGTTAACAACAGTACGAACCATGTCCAATAAACGATCAACACCAACAATGAGCGATATCCCCTCTATGGGCAAACCTAATTGTTTTAAAATCATAACCAGTGTAATTAAGCCAATACCAGGGGCTCCAGCTGTTCCTACGGACACCATAATCACCATGAACAGCAAAACAAAATAGTTAACTAAGCTAATTTGGATATTATAAATATTAGCAATAAAAATCGTTGCAACACACTGCATAATTGCTGTCCCATTTTTATTAATATTTATTCCTAAAGGGATGACAAAAGATGCGATGGCCTTACTCACACCAAGTTTACTTTCCATGGTATCTAAAATGATCGGAATAGAAGCATTGCTGCTTGATACTCCAAAAGCAAACAATATCGCCGCATACATCTTTTTGAAAAAAACCTTAGGAGCAAGACCAGATAAGCGCAAAATAGTACTAAACGTTCCAAGTAAATGCAGAAATAACGCCAGCAAAACTACGATAAAATAATTCAGCATCCCTAAAATTAAATTTAATCCTTGTTCAATAAACAAAATAGCAAGTAAGCAAAAAACCCCATACGGCACAACCTGCATTAAAATCATGATATATTTCATAAAAACTACATTCAAGTCGGCAAAAAAAGCCGCAATCTTCCGTCCACTATCACCTGAAACGTTTATGGTAACTCCCAACAATAGAGAAAACATTATAACTTGGAGAATATTAGCCTCTGTCATCGCTTTGATTGGATTGCTCGGAAGAATATCACTAACAAATTGCCATAGGGATGGTGTGACTTTTGGCGCAATATTATCGCTAACTATTTCTGCCAAATGCACACTTGAACCCAAATGAAAACTGGAGGCAATAATTAACGCTAATAAGGACGCCAGCAAAGTGGTCGATAAAAACCATAAAAACGATTTAAATCCAATACTACTAATGGTATCAGCCTTTTCCAAACTACAAACACCGCTCACAATAGAAACAAAAATAATCGGCACAACAAGCATTTGCATTAAAGAAATAAATGTTTTGCCACCAACTTGTAAAACATTATTAACAAAATGTGCTCCAGCTGCTCCAGAAGTTAAACCAAACTTAACCAATGATCCAAAAAGAGCTCCCAAAACCATGAATAATAAAATTCTTATTGTTAGAGCATGATTCATAAAATCTAACTCCTATTTTCTTCGTCCAATACAAAAATATTCAATGCCAAAATTCTTTACGTTTTCCGGATAAAATAGATTGCGACCATCAAAAATAACTGGCTGACGTAATTTAGATTTTATTAAAACAAAATCAGGATTACGGAATTCACTCCATTCTGTAACAATAGCTAAAGCATCGGCATTTTCTAACGCCATTGTTGCATTCCGACACAGTTTAAAATCGTCACGTTTGCCATATATTCTCTCAGCTTCGCCCATAGCAACCGGATCATAAGCTTGTACTTTTGCGCCAACTCGCCATAAAGATTCAAGTAAAACTCTGCTGGGAGCTTCCCGCATGTCGTCCGTATTTGGTTTAAATGCCAAACCCCAAACGGCGATTACTTTATCTTCCAAATCGCCAAAATATCTTTTCATGCGGTTAAAAATTAAATGTTTTTGGCGTAAATTTATATTTTCGACAGCGTTGAATAATGGTGATTCAATGCCATATTCACGCGCCATCCAAACTAAAGCGCTCACATCTTTAGGAAAACAAGAACCACCATAACCACAACCAGCATGCAAAAAATCATAGCCAATGCGAGGATCGCTGCCAATACCTGTTCTAATTTTATCCACATCAGCACCAAATTTTTCAGCAAACTGGGCGATTTCATTGATAAAACTAATCTTCGTAGCTAAAAAAGCATTTGCTGCATACTTAGACAATTCTGCTGAACGTACATCCATAAAGACCGTTTTGACCGTTGGCAAAGATTCATAGAGACGCCGCATGTTTTCTAGCACTTCGTCATTCTTGGCGCCGATAATAATGCGATCGGATTGCATAAAATCTTTTACAGCATCCCCTTGTTTTAAAAACTCTGGGTTTGAAACAACATCAAATCCAAAATGCATAGAGCGCTTATCTAATTCCTTCCTAACAATGGCTTCTACTTTATCTCCTGTTCCAACTGGCACGGTAGATTTATTTATAATAATGGCGTAACGATTTAGATTTTGCCCAATTGTTTTTGCTACCGCATACACATATTGCAGATCCGCTGAGCCATCGTTTGATGATGGCGTACCAACTGCGATAAAAAGATAATCACCATGATTTATGCCAAGAACGCTATCAGTAGTAAAAATTATCCTTTTGGCAGCAACATTTTTAATTAGCAATTCATCTAAGCCTTGCTCATAAATAGGAGATTGACATTGGTTAAGCTTATTAATTTTGTCGCTATTAGTATCAACAC
>Ga0351921_1009_pt1 | contig 38070 bp, 27 predicted proteins | sample BONcelHT113001C9_FD_206869 | JGI IMG/M metagenome (GOLD analysis project Ga0351921, IMG submission 206869) | Enriched cells from coal bed in the Powder River Basin, Montana, United States - BONCAT cells T11 rep2 HSBNCT.T11.300.1.C9 ... | reverse complement strand
GGATATGAGCCATCTGAACAATTGACAAAAGAGATTCAAAAACATGTAAAACGGGTTACTGCTCCGTATAAATATCCCCGCATAATAGAATATGTTGAAGAACTCCCAAAAACATTGTCTGGAAAAATTAAGCGTGCAGAATTGCGTGAGCGGGAAGAGAAGCGATATTCCGAATCACAATAAACCAAAATATCAGGATTTTTCCTGATTTATCCCAACCCTTAATATAAGAGAAGAGATAACCTGTAATGGCGCGAGGATCGCCGAGCCAGGTCAAAGGCGATAGGTTCAGGGCCTATTCTTGTAGAAGTTCGCCGGTTCAAATCCGGCTCCTCGCATTTTTATAATAATGCTCTTTCAATAAATGAGCACTTTTTTATCCTTGATTTAATAATTAGTCAGCAAAGGTGGTTTATCTGACCCCTGCAATACAAAAAGAATTAAGGATAAAAAGAGTCAAAGCAAAAACAAGTGAAAATCTACTTCAATATCCCAAAATAATTTTCATATTTAGATTTCTATCCGGATCAATAATGTTCTCTAAAAATTATTGATATTTTAATAATCTGGACAAATATACTCTTACCCAGAGATATCCAAGCGTTCCACCAAGAATATCACCTGCAACGATTCCCCACCAGATACCGTGTTCACCATACCCCATTACAATTCCAAATACATATGCAAAAACCGCGATAAAAACAAGATTTCTAAAGAGGTTTAAGGTAAGTGAAGTTATTCCTTTTCCAAGGCCCTGGAAAATAGAACAAGACATCATTCCAGGAGGAACAAACGGGTAAAAAAAACACATGGTAGCCAGAAATGCTGCAATAGACGGAGCTAAATGTGCACTTTCAGCTGAATAGGTAAAGATCGATGCAATCTGCAGGGAAAATACCCAGGTTATTATACTCAGTGCAATTGCGATTATTAATCCGATTTTAACTGAATAATTGAGAATAATCGGAATTTTCTCATACTTCCTGCCACCAAAAGCTGCAGCTGCAACCGAAACTACGGAAGTTCCAATAGCTGCAAGAGGTATTACTGCAAAAATTACTACTCTCCACCCTGCTGCATACACTGCAACTGCATCAGTACCTGCCACTACAACAAGTAATCCGTTTATGATTATTGCAAGAAGAGACATCAGGAAAAATTCAAAACTTGCCGGGATCCCCACTCCAAGAATATCCTGAATAGTACTCTTTTTGTAATTAAAAGATTTTTTTGATAGAGTAACAAAGGTATTCTTCTTTATGAAAAACCAGTACATCAAAACAATAATCACAAACACCTGAGAAATAACCATTCCCCATGCAGCTCCTGAAATTCCCATACCTGCCGTATAAATCAGGAGTGGGTCCAGAATGATATTCATGATCGCTGAGGCAGTCATGATATACATCGTCCGTTTGGTATCTCCTTCAGAACGAAGTATTGCTGAGAGAACATTGGTTAGCAGAAGTAGAATTGTAGCTGCAAATATAATACGACCGTACTCTCCCGCGAGCTCTGCTGTATCCCCTGCTCCAAATAGTGAGGCAATCTGAGTTGCATATAAAACAAGCGGTATCGTGACAATAATTGAAATTCCGATTGTTATAAGGATGGCATGAACTGCAGTATTATTCGCCCCTTCATGGTCTTTTGCCCCAATTTTCCGAGCTATGGCAGATGCAGTTCCAGCACCTAAACCATTTCCAAGACCGACAATTACAAGAAACAATGGGGTTATAAACCCAATCGCTGCAAGTGCATCTGATCCAAGTCCGGCCACCCAGATTGCGTTAACAATATTGTATGTTGAGTAAATGACCATCGCAATGATCATTGGTATAGATAATATCCGGATGGCTTTTTCTGGTTCACCAAGAAGGAGAGAGACACCGATAGTTTCTGGTTTTAACATTCGGTCCTGCTCTGGATCAATTAGGGATTTATCACGTTGCATGATTCCCTCTCAAGAATTTCTATGGCAATGAGGCTATCACTGGTAACCTGATGGAGTAGTGAAAGGAATGATTGCCGCTCTGAATCAGAGAGACCTGCACATACTGTCTCCTGCCATATGCGATCAATCGCCATAATTTCCGGAGCTATATGAATCCCCTTCTCGGTAAGAGAAAGTCTGAAGGCACGTCGGTTGGTTGGATCAACGCTTCGCAATATATAACCTGCATCTTCCATCTTTCTGACCGTTCGTGCAATCGTCCCTTTATCGAGGTGAAAATGTCTGGCCATTGACTCCTGCATAATATCAGGGTGCTTGAGCAGACACATAAAGACCGGAAACTGCCCAAATGATAAGTTATAAGGTTTTAATCGTTCATTGAGAAAAATGGCATGAGAACGGTTAATTATTGAGACCAATGCACCAAGAGGTAAGGAGTGCTTTAGTTTTTTCAGAGGCACCCATATATTAGGCTTTGAAATCAGATAAAGGTTGCTCGTGCAACTGTTGACAAGACAATTAAAAATTTCAGCATTCAGATGTTTCCATACACTAAATACATTGTGCCTGAATATACGACAATATTTTTTCACGTATCCCGAATTTATCATCGATATTTCAATTTTTTATTATGGTCAATACAAAAAAATTGTTGATTGAAATAACTATTCATTTACCAAAAGCACAGAATGAGAATTTCTCATTATTTCAATAAACGGAGAAGGTGTAGAATACAATACTATTAAAAAATCTTCAGGACGAGTCAGGGCCACATACATAAGTTTTTTATCTTTTTCAATAATAACCGGGTCATACGAACTCATGGGAAGTGAACCAGAAAATAGAAGTATAACTATTCGATACTGAAGTCCTTTTGATGATGCAACGGTCTGTATCTTAACGCCGGGATCTTTTATTTTTGTCCTGGCTTCGGCATTTTCACTTAACCACAAACATGGTGCAAATTCCTTAATACTATTCATAATCCATCTGATTATTTTTTTATCATCCTGATTTGAACGTGGATATAATATTCCTATTTCATCCGGTCGAAGTCCATAAGGTTGAGTATCACAATATTTTTCAGTACTAACTAATTTTTTAACGTATTGTACTACCCTATGAGCTTCATCCAAATGATCCGAACAGTGAACCAATAATGGTTTAAACCCTTCTCGTCTTGCACAGGAAGGAATAACCTTAAATTCATCAGATGATTTATTCTCATTAAGGATCGCAAAATTGTGAGCTAATTCCAAAATCTGTCTGGTGTTCCGATAATTCTTATCAAGACCCAATTTAACATGACTGGATCTGTTACCCCCCTGGACATTTATTCCGATATTTTTCCAGCTATATGATCGCTTCTGCTTAATTGACTGATTTTCATCAAGAACAATAAGTAAATCTCCTTCATTTGGATCTTTCAATGCTGATAAAACGCATGAAAACCATATATGAGGGAAATCTTGTCCTTCATCAATTAATATCGCATCATATGTGCGATAATCACCACTTTTTGATTTGAGAATTGAGTAGAATCGCTCACCAAGTTCTTCATCGGTCTCAACCGGTTCATCAAAATAACGCTTTACGCCATTCTTCTTAGCCCATCCGTCAAAGTGATACACATCTATACGGGGGTATTCCTCTTTAGGAAATTCTCTTTTAAATACTTCACTTAACATAACATTGTAACAAAGAACTAATATTTTAAATTCTGTCTCTTCTTCATGCAGAATTTTAGCTTTCCGCATGAGAATAATAGTTTTTCCAGACCCTGCGACCCCATAGATAATACGATGTCCGTCCCCGATTTTCTGAGCATACCGTTCCTGGCGAAGATCTAATATTTTCAGGTTCTGGTTTTCCTTATTGAAATCAATAATTTCTTTGTGAACTTGATTTACTAATGGATTTACCCGGATTTCTGGATGAATTACTGCCCGGATTATATTAATTTGATCCGGATTTAAGGGTTTAAATTTCCAGAAAGGATCAAAGTGGTTAATAATTTCGTGTTTTATTTCTTCAGAAGTAGCGTTTTCGAGCTGAATCAATTTATCACGAGTAATAGTATTAACATCGCGGAACACCTGAGACAGATCTCCATGTGGATTTTTTTTAAGTTGATCATGAGAAATGTTTGATAAAATAACCATATGACCAAAGGGAAAAATAAATTTCCCTTTATACTTACCCTCACTATTAATGAGCTGATTAAAAAGTGGATTATGCTGACACTCACGTGAGAGTTTCCACATATATTCTCTTGCCTGAGCCAAGGGATGGCTCTCAATCCTTGGAACTTCATCATCAATAGTGACTTCAGCATCGTTAGCCTGAAGAATATCTCCGATATACCATCCTTTTACTTCGATTACCAAAACACCGATATCGGGCCCTATGAGAATAAAATCAGGTCTTCGATTTGAGATTAAAGGTTCATAATAAGCAATGTAATCGTCCGGTAATTTCTGCAAAAACTCAAAAGTTCGCACTTCCCCCTTACTGGCTCTTCTTGGGAGTTTATCCGGAACCATATCTGCCATTGTGTGTAATGGTATGATACAGATCAGAGAAATCTGTTCTGATTATGATCAGAGTATTACCAGATCTGAACTTTATGGATCTTATTGGATGGCCTCAGTAGATCGAATGAGTAAATTTTTCATATACAAAAATTATGAGAAAAAATTAAACAACAATCAAATGAAAATTTATATTTATATCAAATGATAACTGCACCTGGGGAACTTGCCGGATCTCCTTCAAAAAGCCATTCACGAATAGGGTTTGTTCCAGGGGTAAAAGGTTTATAATCATCAAACCACCGGGCTTCAGGATTTGTCTGAGCGATGAAGACTTTATGATAATTATCAGGATCTGCAGCCTGATGGTATCGCATAAAGATATTATGGCTGTTCTGGCCGATGACCTCAATTTTTCCAGTACTGTGTGACATGATAAATCGTGCTCTTTTTGCAAGACCACTGCAATCCTTATATGCAGATTGTAGTATCTGATATGATTGTTCTACCGGAACTGTAAAAATATGATTTCCAATAGTTGGTCTGCACTGAAATACGTAATATGGTGAAACTCCTATAGCAGATAATGAATTAAATAAATTTGTCAGAACCTTAGGATCAGCGTTTACTCCATCAATTATCGGAGTCTGATTAACAATAATGGCTCCTGCCTGTTGAAGCATATATATAGCTTTCAATGTTTCTTTTGAAAGTTCAGCAGGATGATTGAAATGAGCCATTATATATACTTTTTTATGAGGTGTACAGGCAGATTTAATCAGGTTTATGAGAGTTTCATCTTCTGATATCCGATATGGATTATATGCAAGGGTTTTAGTCCCTATTCGAATAACATTTATATGGTCGATTTCTCGGATCTCATGAATTACTGCCGCAAGACGAGAAGTTGACAAAATGAGTGGATCCCCACCAGTTAAGAGAACATCAGTAATTTCAGGATGATCTCTGACATATTCAAGAGTCAGGGAATAATCCTTAACAGTCTGGCGTGGACAGTCCATAAACAACCGTTTTCTAAAACAGAACCTGCAAATACCAGAACATTCATCAGATAGCAATAACAGAGCAGTTTCTTTATATTTATGCTGTAGTCCGTGCTGAACAGTATATTGTTCTTCACGAGAGGGATCATAGCATCCACTTAAATCCAGTTCCCGTGGATCAGGGAATATTATTCTTTTTAAGGGGTCATACGGATTATTCCAATCTATCAATGACAGATAATGTTTTGTTGCCTTAAAGGGAAACCGGGTAACAACCTGCTTAAGTAATTCCTGTTCTCCCTCTTTCAGTGTCTGAAAGAATGGAATCCGAGTAATGTCAGTAATGTATTGATCTTTCATAAGTCACCTCCTGAGCATGGGCATTATAATCCCGGTAGTAGGGGTAATACCGGGGTAACGATATCAGGGAAGGGATGGTTTTGAAAAGGTACCAGTCTCAATCCTGAACTATTGATAATAATGGCTTAATAATATTTAAACATTTATACTTTCAATAATCACATACAGTAAATAGCTGGAATATAGTACCATTAATCATATATTCTCATAAGAGCCTTTTCTATTACTGAGGATTATATTGTCCCTGAGAAACCAGGAAGAATTGATATTTACTACCCTTTCAGAACATAATGAAGGATTAACCATTGAAGATGTCTCTCGTCTGCTAAATATCTCCAGAACCACAGCTGCAAGATATCTTGAATCATTGTATCACGCCGGAAGAGCAGAGAGAAGACCTCTTGGTCCGGCAAAAATTTATCGTGTATCTTCCAGGATACAAAGTGGAGAGATTCTCACATTATTAACTGAAGGGGTACTTATTTTAGATTCGGGCGGAAGAATTCGCGAGGTTAACCCGGCATTTGGGAATATCTGCAGGACATCAGATACTGTTCTTTCAGGGGAGATTTTATCGTATACTTCGCTGTCTTCAAAACTACCCGAAGAACTTCTTCAGATACTATGCTGTCCTCCGGACAAGCCTCTTGATGGAGAATTCCAACTCTTTTCTGATGGGGATATCCGACAAATCCAATATAAAGTTGTGCCCCTTACATTTTCTGATTCCTCTCATGGCGTTGCCTGTATAATATCAGATGTAACTGAAATCTCCGGATGCCATGTGAAAAGTCATAATTTGGAAGAGGAATTTAAATCTGAATTGTCACGAATATATCTGGATTATTCACAGGATTTAAAGAAAGCTAAATCCACAGTCAGGGAATTATCCGGACGTGAGCGGGCAATTCGTTACATGCTTCAGAATGTACAGGCTATAATAATGAAGGTCAATAATTCTGGGAAGATAGTGTTTTGTAATCATTATGCCTCAGAAAATGCCGGCCTAATTGATGGAGAACAGGAGCCACGCATATCATTGTATACATTGTTTCCACAGAGAAATGAGCAGGATGAAGGTATTCATGAAAAAATAAATCAGGTTATTCAGGGAGTAATTAATTATACTCATTGGGAATCACCGATTATAATTTCAGATAATGTATCAGCACAGGTCTTTTCCTGGAATCTAATTGCTATTAAAAAGAATGAAAAAAACCGGATTATCATTCTTGCCGGTATCGAAATCACAGATCTAATTTTACGTGAAAGGCAGATTTCCCGATCTCATCAGCAACTCAGAGTAATATTAGATCACCTCCCTGATCCTTCCTTTGCTATTGATAAAAAGAGGGAGGTAATTATGTGGAATCATCAGATGGAGGTGATGACCGGCCTTTTATCTAGCACTACATTAGGAAGATGTATTGATGAATTTAAACCATCAATTTATGGGTATAACCGACCGGTTCTGGCAGATCTGATTTTTAACAGACATGACCCGACAATCTATGGTTTCTTTGAAAAACTTGAGCAGGAAGTGGAATCATTAACTGCGGAAACTGTTGCATACAGGCAGGATGGAAGCAGATGTGTATACTGGGTCAAAGCTTCTCCATGGTATGATGAGACTGGAGTTATTGCAGGAGCAATTCAGTCACTCCGCGATATTACCTTCCTACGTGAAGGGGAAGCAAAGATCAGGGATGAGGAAAAATTATTCAGGGGAATTGCAGAGAACGCTTTAGATAATATTGTTGTCATAAATCGTGACGGCATCATTCTCTATGTAAACCAGTCAATGGGTCGTCTGGTTAATGCAGATCCTGAAACGATGATAGGCTCTCATATCAGGGCAGTTCCAAAGATCCGTCAGATTATTCCCGATTGTGATAGGTTTAAACCTGCATTCTTATCAGGAGTTCCGATTCATGAACTTTTTCCTTGTGTATATGAAGGAGTAGATCTTCTCATGGATACCTCGTACATCCCTCAAAAAGATCAAAACGGACTTATATCATCTGTTCTGATTGTGTTGCGCAATATAAGTTCATTACGAGATGAAATCGCACGAATGCAGATCAATAGGGAGAAAGTCTCATAACTATTTTTTAAGTTTATTTCAGATTAACCGCCAGATAATGAATGACATCTTATTCCCTTATCCTTTATAAATACTGATTGGGGATTTCTTCATCGATATGCTACTCACAATCAGGTAATCATATGGTAGATCCGGTTCATACAATAATAGATGAAGACCCCGTTCCATATCATGATAATCCCAACCCTGGGTTGTCCGGGACAGTGTAAATATTGTTGGAGCTCTGAAGAAGACTCCCCAATAATGAATAGTAATACCCTCAAATCCACGATATCCTGGCTAAAAGGATTTCGTAGTGATCCAGTTACTATTACCTTTCATGGTGGTGAACCACTTCTTGCAGGACCCGAATTCTACCGGGAAGCTCTTCCACTCATTACTAAGGAACTTATCGGCAATACGCCCTCGTTTGCAATCCAGACAAATTTATGGAAAATGACCGATGAGATTGCAGATATCTTTGCTTCATATAATATTCCCATCGGATCAAGTATTGACGGCCCGGTACACATAACAAATAACCAGCGAGGTGTCGGATATTTTGAAAAGACCATAGCGGGATACAAAATAGCAAAATCTCACGGTCTTGATGTCAGATTTATCTGCACATTCACAAACTCCTCAGTGAAATCAAAAGAGGAAATTGTTGATTTTTTCAGGGATAATGGGTTTACGTTGAAACTTCACCCTGCCCTTCCTTCTCTTCGCAGTGACGACCCGCAGCAATGGGCTCTTCCTCCGGAAGAATACGGAGAATTACTAGTATATCTTCTTGATAAGGCTCTTTTTTATCCTGATATTGATATCATGAACATACATGATCTCTGCCGGTGTGTGTTTACCCGTAGAGGGAGTGTCTGCACATTTGCTGATTGTATGGGAAATACCTATGCTATCGGACCGGATGGAAGCATTTACCCGTGTTACCGGTTTGTAGGAATGGATGAATATGTAATGGGGTCAGTATTTGACAACCCAGATGAAGAAGATCTTAAACAATCAGATGCCTGGAAAAAAATGCACCAGTTTAAAGAATATGTTGATGAGGCATGTAAAGACTGTAGTCATATCAAATATTGCAGAGGAGGGTGCCCATATAATGCAATTGCTCCAGGTCAGGGAGAGATTATTGGAGTAGACCCTCATTGCACTGCATATAAACGAATATTTGACGAAATTTCTAGTCGGATGAACGAAGAGATGTACAATGCTCCCCCGGCATTTATGTCTCCTTTTCAATCACGGACAATAAAGGATAAAAAACCCACAATAATGTCTCTTGTGCACCGAATAGTGATGGAATAATCAGGATAAGAGAAGAATCGAAACAATTAGGATGATTAAAGTACAAAATCTCGTATTTTCTTCCATTCTGCAAGTTTTTGTTTAAAGGGTATTGCATGTGCAGGGCTGGTTGATGGAAAATAGACTATTTTTCTGTTCCAGGGTATTTTTTCATATTCAGCTCCTTCAGGGATAGATAATGCGGCAGTAATTCCTGCTTCAGCTTTCCTTCCATTACATACTATTGTCTGAACTGAAGGATATCTCGTTAGAAGATCTCCTATTGGAGACGATTGAATGTCCCTGATTGTATTATCTGCACTTCCCACTCTTCTGCACCGGGATATTACATCCCATAGACCACACCGGCAGGAAACCAACGCTGAAACGCGGTCATCATATGCTAAAAAATGAGGAATTGAAAAAATCTCCTCCATAATTTTCCAGAAATCATTTCTGGGATTTGCATAATACTCACCGATAGAAAGTGATATTGAAGACGGAAAACTTCCCAAAATCAGAACTCTGCACTCGGGGGTAATAATTGGTGCAAGTCCGGTCATGATATCTAAACCCGATGATGAGGCAGATAAATCTTTCATGGTCATTTATAATTGAAATACGATTGTTAATGATGAATAATTGCCAGAAGATCTTTAATTTTATAGGGCTTTGGAAGAACCCGGGAAAAACCGTATTGAGTAGGATCAGCCATAACCGGATCATTAGAATATCCACTCGAAACAATAGCAAAGACATCAGGATCAATATCTTTTATGGCCCGAATAGCCTCCTTTCCCCCCATACCTCCTGGAATTACCAGGTCCATAATGACAACATCATAAGGTCTGCCCTCTTTCATAGCATCTGCATATGCCCTGACCGCTTCGTCCCCATTATGAGCACACGTAACTTCCCATCCGGAACGTTTAAGGAGTGTTGAAACAACCGTCAGGATACTCTCTTCATCATCCATAAGAAGAGCATACCCTGCTCGCTCAATAGGTTTTATATCAACAGTTTCTGATGCAACATGATCCGACTCCTTACATGCAGGAAGCCATAGAATAAATGTTGTCCCCATGCCAGGCTCTGAAGTTACTTCAATAGTCCCCTGATGTTTTTTCAGAATGAACATCGAGCTGGTAAGTCCCAAACCGTTTCCAGTCTCTTTTGTCGAAAAATAAGGCTCAAAAATATGAGGGATTGCATTATGCGGGATGCCTTGCCCTTCATCAGTCACTGTTATGCGGACATATTTTCCAAGAGATAAGCCCTGAATATGATCCATTCCTACTACAGCATTATGGGCGGTAATTATTATCCGGCCACCATCCGGCATTGCCTGCTGAGCGTTCAATACAAGATTCTGAATAACCTGACTTATTTGCCCTTTGTCGATGTCAACCAATGCGGGACTATCAGAAAAATCATACATCAGTTGTACATTTGATCCACTTGCCGCAAATCCGGCAGTCTCTTTGATAAGGTTCTCAATTTGTGAACATTCACGAATCGGTGCTCCACCTTTTGAAAACGTGAGAAGTTGTTGTGTCAGACCTTTTGCACGAAATGTTGCTCGTTCAGCCTCTCTCATTCTCTCTGCTGCAGGTGCATCTTCCTCTAAAAGTTCAATAGAGAGAGAGATGTTTGCAAGGATTGCAGTGAGAATATTGTTAAAATCATGAGCAATTCCTCCCGCCAGAACCCCAAGTGACTCAAGACGTTCGTGTTTTTGTATTTCTTCAGTAAGACGTATACGTTCAGTTATGTCCCTGATAACAATAACAGCGCCGCTAATCCTGGAAGACTGCACAATTGGTGAAATGATTATTGCAATTATTTTTTTTATGCTATGCCGAAATATTCCTATAACATCATCAATAATAATAGTCCTTCCCGATGCGATTGCCTGATGAATAAGATTACCCGGTTCAATTTCTTTATCATCCCTGGATATCATCAAAATTTCAGAGAGTTTTTTTGTCTCTCCTGTAAAAATACGGTACCCAAGCATCTTTTCAGCAGCATTATTCACATACGTAATAGTACCAAGAATATCAGTGGTGATTACTGCATCACCAATTGATTTAAGTGTTATTTCAAGTCGTTCTTTCTCTTCTTCAAGATTTTCCTCAGCCTTGATACGAGATCTGACTTCATAAAGTAGTTCCTGATTTGCTACAATGAGTTCTTCATTGCGTTCTGCAACCATCTCCTCAAGATGAAGACGATACTGCTCAAGTTCAGATTCTGTTTTTTTCCGGTCAGAAATATCGCGGGCTACAACAACATAGTATGATTCATCTGTTAAAGTTACTTCCCGAACTGTAATCTCAACAGGAATCTCCTGATTATCAGCAGTCAGAATACTGACTTCACTTCTTATAGCGAAGGGGGCTCCGGTCTTATTATTGGAATGCGTAATTTCCACAAAATAATCACGAGAATCTGAAGTCAGTAAATACCTTATATCTTTACGAAGTAGCACTTCTGTTGTATAGCCGGTAAGTGTAGTTGCAGCACGGTTTACATCAATACAGATTCCTGAACTGACACAGACCAGAAAAATCGCATCTGCTGTCTCATCTAGCAATGTCCTGAATCTCTCAAGGTCGGCTATTTTCTGTTTAAGCTCAGGATAATAACTTTTTTGATGTGAAAGAGAACCAAGACCGATGATCCCATCTCTCAGATTCTTATCATCCTGATTATCAGAGTGCTGATTCATAAATTGCCTTAATATCCCCTATTTCAGGTTTTCTTGGATTCGTTACCATGCAGGCATCATTCATCGCTTTCTGGGTTAACTGAGCAATCTGACTGCTATTCACACCAATATCGCTTAAACATCCTGAAAACCCAATTTGATTATAAAATTCAACAATTTTTTGGATAAGAACATCCATCCGGTTTTCAGGAGAAATGTCAGATATTGAAGATCCAAACAGAGAGGCTATCATATCATACCGCTCAGGTGCACCTGAATAGTTATATCTGATTACAGCAGGGAGCAGGAGAGCATTGCACATTCCATGAGGAAGATCCAGAAATCCACCCAGACTGTGTGCCATAGCATGAACTGCACCAAGGCTTGCATTTGAAAATGCGAGTCCTGCATGCATACTGGCAAGCATGGTATAAGTGCGATAGGTAAGGTTCATCGGCTCCAAAATAGCATACGGAAGATATTTAACAATAAGTCGGATTGCTTCCTGTGCATGGATATCGGTAATAGATGAGTGAGCATTGGAAACATATGCTTCTATAGCATGAGTCAAAGCATCTAGCACAGTATTTTGTGTTAATTCATGACTTAATGTTAAAAGGGTGACCGGGTCGATGAGAGCGACATCCGGAACCAGCGCCTTTGAAATGATAGCAACCTTTACTTTTCGTTCTCTGTCAGATATGATTGCAAACTGTGAAACATCTGCGCTGCTTCCTGATGTAGTTGGTATACAGATAAGTGGTGGGGCCGGTATGAGCACCTTATCAACACCCTCAAACTCAAGGATATGACGCCGGTTAGAACTGACAATACCAATTCCTTTAGCACAATCTATTGCAGAACCGCCACCGACTGCAAGTATTCCGGTGCAGTGGTTTTTTTCATAGAGTTCTGCTCCTTTCATTACTGATTCTGCACGGGGATTGGGCTGAATATCTGAAAAAATTGAGTAGGAAATGTTAGTTTCTTTAAGAACGTTGACGATATCGCCGGTAATACCTGCATCTATTATCCCTGGATCTGTAACTAGAAGAACCTTTTTCATCTGAAATATTGAACAATATCTGCCTGCGAGTAAACGTGCTCCTTCACCATATACGATTTCAGGAGCTACAAATTTTCTCAGCTCAAAAACAGATGAATCGGCCATGAGTATGATTTATTGGCATAATTGCTTAAAATACTGACTGGTAAAATCTATTATGGTTGGTTATGTAGTTAAGACAATAAGATCAACTCATTCAATTTACCTACAACGAACGCCAGGTAAAGCTGCAATTTCATTGCTGGCCAATATGATGAATCATAGAATAATATTCTCTGCACCACTTCGAAAACGGAAATATTAAATACAAATATATCTGCATGTACGATATACGAGGGGATCCGGATCGCAATAATTGCATTTGCTCATCATAAAGGGGGCACGGGGAAGACTACTTCCTGCCTGCAGATTGCAGGTTATCTGGCAAAAACCGGTCGCAGAGTTTTGATAGTGGATACTGATCCTCAGGCAAGTGCAACGCTTGGACTTGGAATTCATCCGGATACTCCTGCCCATTCAATTTATAATCTCTATATGGGAAAGGCAAACCCTGATTCTGAATCTGTTTCCATGTCAGATATTATTATTAGAACCTTATCAGGAATTGATCTGGTACCTTCACATCTTGACCTGATTGGTGCTGAACCGGCTTTATATCAATACCCTGACAGATACTATATTTTGTCACAAGAGATTGCTCTTATTAAAAACAGATATGATCATATTCTCATTGACACACCGCCATTTTTAGGGCAGTTTGTTTTAAATGGGATAATAGCAGCGGATAAAATAGCCCTGGTTTTTTCTCCCGATAGTTTTGCCTTAAGTGGATATGAGTCAGTCAGACTTATTTTAAAGGATATTGAGGAGTTACTCGGCAAAAAAATAGACATCGATATCGCAATTCTCAACCGATGGATGAGAGAGAAAAGTAATCTGACTCTTCTAGATAAAATAAGGGGATTTTTTGATAAAAAAAGGGATGATATTAATCCTGGGGATGAGTTAAAAAAAGAAATTGAAATCCAGGTGAGACGAGATATTGGCAGAATATTTGTCGTTCCTGAAAGTGACATGATAGCAGTATCAAATCGGCGCGGTATGCCTCTTGCATTATCCGGACAGGAAGATCCGGCAGGAACAATTTTTTCAAATATTGCAGAATTTATTGATACGGGAGCGATGAGGTGAGAGTATAATGAGTCATGATCGGGACCAACAGGGAGACCGTACTGGGCGGCGGGCCTTGTTTGCTGGAACTCCAATATCTGTGCCAAAGGAAGAATGTATTCCGATATCTGAAGTGACTGATTCGGTGCAGCAGATCTCAACCTATGAAGCAGATGGAGAAAGACCGGTAGTTTCTCCACACTTTGAACCAGTAATAGCCAGACTAACTGAATACGCTAAAAATCTACAATCCTGCAGAGATGAATGTACCCAATTACAGGGACAACTCAGACTGAAGGATGAAAACACCCGTGAACTGGAATCTGAAAATTCGGTACTAAATTCAGAACGTGAAATGTATCTGAATGATCTTATTACATCACACACAGAATTTGACCGTGCTCTTGAGATCTTTCAGTATCATGAAGTTCCAATGGTGCTAACCGGGGCTGAGCGCTCCATTCATGATGCAAATGATACATTTTGTACCCTTTATTCCATTGCAAGAAGTGAGATCACACAAAATCATCCGGATCTTGCTTCCTATCTTCCAGATAATGAATCAGTGATTGCACCAGATGGACAAAAATATGCTGTTATTACCCTGACTCCCCCCATTGTTCCTTTTGATCATGATGCAGTATCCCTTATAGCACTGATTCAGATTCAACACCAGATTTTAACAGATGGGTTACTTGACAACATCGGAACTTCCAAGGACAGTGACAACAATATTGCAGATGATAATAGCGAATTTCTAACAGGAAATGAGGTTGACTATACATGTCTCACCTCTTCAACGCCCGATATCCGCATTGAAGCATTTAATCAATTTCCTATCCCTACTGCCTTAATAAACCATTATAAAACCGTTATTGCATGTAATTCTTCATTTTGCAGATTATTAGGCAGAACACAGGGGCTTATCAATCTTCGCGATATTGGAAGCTGCGGTATCTTTTTTGAGGATAACCAATGCGTCAATGAAGTCCTTTCTGATGGTTTAATGCGACAATGTCAGGCAATAGTAACTCATCCGGACGGAGAAGAAATTCCTGTATATATTGAGATACTTCCAATTGGCGATGATCCTGAAACCCGCAATATATTAATAGTCGGAGTTGCTGTAAATGATAATCAGGAAGCTGATTTTACCGATAAGCAGTCCGATGACCTGATTCTTCGGATGCTTTTAGACCTTAACCCCTCTGCTGCAGCACTTCTTGATACTCATGCCCGAGTAATTTTATCTAACGAAGGATTCTCTGAAATAACAGGGATCAGTTCAGGAGATCTTACCGGAACTGATGTCCGGGATCTGGGAATTACCATTCCAGATACAGTGCTCTGTATCGGGGCAACTGATGTTATTTTCCTTCCAGATACTATCAGGATATCATCTGCCTGGGGCATTTCGGAGTTGTCAGGAATGGTTATCCCGGTTGGATCCTCGGGGACAGATATATCTGCCATACTAATTCTTCAGCCGATAGAATCACAATCAAATCAATCCATATCTTTACTAGAAAAGCAGACTGAAAAAAATCAATCATTCGAGAAAGTTGCGATAAACAAGATACCGGTGCCTTGTGTTGAAACTGATTTTTCTGGTGCAATAGTACAGGTAAATCATGCGTTTATCAATCTTTGTGGATATTCTGCAGATACTCTTGCTGGTAAACCCAGGGACGAAATCCTGAAATATGAAAAACCAGGGATTGTAAAAGTATCAGGACCTGCAGGTGAATTCAGCATGAGGGAAGTTTCCGGAAATGCTGATATGGAAACCGGAATTCAGACATTTTGGTATTATGATATATCCTCTGAACTTAATCTTATCGCAGATCTTTCTGAACGGATTACTGCATTAGATACAGAAATGTGTTCAATGAGAGAGCAGGAGGCAGCGCTCTTGGGTACCCGTTCACCTCATGCCGATACTGTTGCAGGGCAGATAGACATCGTTGAGTTTGAGCTTAATGAAGAGCGGTATGCAATGGACATTACTATGGTCAGGGAAGTTGTTGAGATGCTTCCAATAACCCCTCTTCCCCGCACCTCTCCTTATGTAACGGGTATTATCAATCTTCGTGGAGAAGTAACTCATATAATCGATTTAGCAATACTTCTCGGACAACGGCCAAAGAAAGATCGATCTGGTCAGAAAATTATTATAGTCCCTTCAGATATTACCAATGGAGAACATGTCGGCATTATTGTTGACACTGTTCAGAGTGTCACCGAAATTCATGGAAGACATGTTTCTCTTCTGGGTGAAGATGTTTCATTGCAGATACAAACCCATATCAAGGGAATTATTAAAATTTCACACGACGATGTGTTAGAGAAGCATGCTGAAGTGAGTACAAGTGCCACCCTTGTCATCTGGCTGGATATACAAAAAATTCTTCAGGATATACAAGGTTCTTCCTGAAACTATCTCACCCAGCATTAGGATATTATATGGATAAAAAGGCAATTCCGGTTTTTCCGCAGATTAACGTACCTCATGTGAGCGATAAATGTCTTCCAGAATTAATTCTGGATGTTCAGAAACGACTAAAGATACAACTGACCAGTTATAAACAGGATTATATAAAACGAAGACTCCTATCCCGAATGAATTCAACCCGCTCTAAGGATTTTTGTGAGTATCACCAGTACCTGAAATCTCATCCGGAAGAAGAAGAAAAACTAAGAAATGCTCTTACCATCAATGTCACCAAATTTTTTCGCGACTTAGATGTCTTTGATCTTGTAAAAAAAGAAATTTTTCCAGCGATTTTACGAGATAAGCGTTCATTAAAGATCTGGAGCGCAGGCTGTTCTTCAGGTGAGGAACCATATACCTATGCAATTATTTTACATGAAATGGGCAAAACCGGGCCTGCCTTTAACGGAGCAATAATTGCAACAGACATAGATGAAGAGATGCTTAAAAAGGCCCGGATTGGAGCATATGAAAAAGGTGCTCTTGAAAATATGAGTGAATCACAACTCTCCAGACATTTTGATAAGAAAGAAGATGGAAAATATTACGTAAAAGACCATATAAAACAGGTGGTAAAATTTCAAAGTCATGACCTTATGTCCACAACACCAATAGGCCGGATGATGGACATGGTTTCCTGTCGTAATGTTACCATTTATTTTAACGAGCAACAAAAGAAAGATCTTGTAAAACTTGTCCATGACAGTCTTGCAAAAGACGGATTTTATATTATGGGGATGTCTGAATATATGGCAAAAGATGTGGAACATCTGTTTAAGGCATATAAACCAATGCTAAAAGTGTTTCAAAAGATAGAGCAATAATATTCACACTATCCCTTTTTTAGAAAACCAAACCTTTTTTTCTTTGGAATAGGATCAAGGCCGGATAATTCTCTATTTTTATCCTGTTTATCTTCATGAGCCTTAATTTCATGATACATCATATAAAAGTTGAATACTACACCTATCAGGATAAGCAGACTGCCAATCCAAAGACCTATTCCCTGAGGGCGTATTTCTTCAATTGTCCACATCATTATGAGAATAACGATGAGACCAATTACGTAAAATGGACCCCAAAGCCTGAGATTCAGGTATTTCATCAGTTACTTCACATTGGGCGGGATAGCTAATTAAATACTCTGATGAATGATTCATCATCTGCTTCAACTAGACTCATGAGGAGTAAGTACATATTTTTGCAGGTAGTGATCTCTATACATGAACAAGAAAGAACGATATCCTATAATCCCGTTAATTCTCACCATTGCATTTCTTCTTCTTATTAGTGGATGTGTTGAGGTCACGCCGCCTACAGGGACCCAGAATGCATCCTCTTATGCATTGACAGAGACAGGGGGCAATCTTACTTCATCACTTGAAAAAAAGACGAGTTCACCAACAGATACTCCCGGAGAATCAGGAACAACAGTGAATCAGACTATTTCTGGACCGGATGAGAAAATTCCTGCCCCCCCGGTTCATAGCGTTGTGCAGACAACACCTAGAAGTTATGAAGGACTACCAACTGCTGCTCCAACAAAAACAATATCCAGTGCGCTGGTAACAACATCTGCAATAAGTCCGGGTGAAGAGTTTGTAACAATTTATGAAATCAACCATAGTTTTGTAAATGATGCAATAGCCTATGCATACATTCTGGAAAAGCCACCATTATATATTAATTTAAAATTTTCACCTGTAATGGGCTCTGATGTAATTTCGTACCAGAAACGAACCGGGGATAAAGAGGGACAGATTGAGATCACTGTCCAGCGTCCATTAAAAGATGCCTGGTTTGAAATGCGGATTTATGATGAAAAAGATGGTTCAATTATCATGAAAGAAGGGTATGGAAAGACCTATAGCCAGGATAATAAATCTGTAGCGCTTCGAACCGCAGGTTCATATCATTTTGATTTTATCGGCAACTATATGGATGCAAATATTAAATTAAATGCCCCTCGAAGCCTGGCTGATATTTCCCAGATGCAGGATGTAAATGAACTATTACAATCGCAGAAAGAAAATATTGGAAAGATACCAAAAATATATCTGGTGCCAACTGATCTAAAGCCTGGATGGGCTTCTATTGGAGATATCATTCATACTGATACTGAATATCAGTCAATGTTTAAATCTAATGATGTTACGATGAGACAGAAGATTAAAAAATTTACATCAACTCAGGATGCCCTTTCTGAACTTGAAAATCTAAAAACTGCAGCTGGATCAGACTCTATGGGGCCTTCTCTGGTTGGACAGGGTGGATTTTTGGTAGATAAAAGTCAGTTAAAGACACAATTAATCTTTGTTGAGGGTATGTATCTGATAGAGCTATCCAGTTTTACACCTCCAAACCCGGTATCTGCAACAGATTTGCAGGCCTATGGTAAAATGATCATCTCACGGATACAAACATTATAACTTTTGTCCTCATTTTTAACATTAATTATTTAAAAAAATGATTTATTCTTTCTGCAATTTTGAAAATGATTCAAGATCATTAATGTTTGTAAAACTCTGCAGATATGGATCAAGATGTCTAATTTCTTCAACCGGTACAATTACCGTATCAATGTTTTTAGAAATCTCAAATAAACGCCGGGAAGAATGAGTAGCAAAATATTGAAGTAATGCATCGCGGCGATATACTGCATGAAGTGGTTCTATTTTTCCATCTTCCCAAGAAGGAATTGCCGCATCTGCAGATTTCGCACGATCAAACAGATAAGAGATAATAGGAGCTGATAAAAAAGGCATATCGCAGGCAGCCACAAATATGTATTCACCACGAGCTGCAAGAGCTCCTGCCTTCAGCCCTTCAGTCGGTCCCATCCCTAAGGTATTATCAATGACCATCTGATATCCGGCATAGTTCGGGATTTCCCTGCACTGATCTTCATTTCTGCAACTGAGAATAATTTCATCAGTCACTTCTTTTAAAATTTTGATTTGCCTGTTCAGAAAAGATTCGCCCTTATGTATTAGCAGATATTTTGGCCGGTTTCCAGCTCGGGTAGCCATCCCTCCAAGAAGAATGAGGGCAGTTTTCCTGTTATTCATGTTCATCTGGATCTGGGTCATAAAAATAAGATCCCTTTGTTTTCATTTTTCTGACAACTTCTGATTCAATACGGAGAAGTTCTTCCTTAATCCAGATATCTGGAGTGAATCCTCCAATATCATGAGCAGCAACAACCCGATGACACGGAATAAGGAGTGGAGTTATATTTCTCATCATAGCAAGGCCGACTACCCGGGCATGAGTTCCTGCCAGTTTTGCAATATCGCCGTATTTCCGTACTGATCCATATGGAATTTTCAGGACACTCCGATAGATATCGCCATATACTCCTTCCTGCTCTGTAAGCGGGCTTTTCAGTGGATCCAGATTCATAGACCTCCCACTAAGATATTGTGTTACCGGTGGGGGAACTGGTCCGGTAAGAGGTTTTTTGTGAAATCGAACCCTATGGACAAGGGTATCATCCCAGGTCACATGAACATGCCACAATCCCAGCGGGCAGGATCCTTCCATTACCGCCATCCTTTTATCTGTTTTGAAAATTCATCAATGGTGCATGGAATAAGTTCTTCCTGCATCCAGTCCGGAAGTCGAGTCCGAATCTGGTCATCAAGAAATCGTTTCTCACCAAAGACAAGAATTCCATGATCTTCAGGCGTTCTAAGAACTCTTCCTAATGCCTGCTGAACTTTATTTAAGGCTGGAAGAGTATATGCAAGAAATTTCCCCTCCTCACCATATCGTTGAGTATAATAGTCCATGATCATCTGCCTGACCCGGTTCCAGGGCGCAAGGGGAAGACCGATTACCATTGCTCCGGTAAGCATTTCACCCCGGTAATCAAGTCCTTCTGAAAATTTGCCTCCGCAGACAGCAAAAAGAATTCCAGACTTTTTAGTTTTGGGCAGATTCATAAACCGTGAAAGGAGTGCTCCGGCTTCAGCACTTTCCTTAGGTTCAATAAAGACTTCCTTTTTAATGTGGATCTCTGCATCTCTGACAACACTTTCCAGCACTTGATATGAAGGAAAATAAACCGCAAGATTTCCGGGCCCTGCTGCAAATGCCAGGATATATTTTATAATTCGCTCTGAATGTTCCTTATTCTGCCTCATTGAATAGGCAGAGGTTATATCTGAAGCTCCAAGGAGAAGTCTGTTTTTTCTGGGAAACGCATTCGGAAGCATAAACTGGCGCACAGGCACATTGTCAGTCAGAGTTCTGAAATATAATTGTTGATAACTGCTTAAGGGAGTAAGCGTTCCAGATATCAGAACCATACAGTGATGCTCTTTTGCAATTACAGAGAGTGATGGCGCAGGATCGATATTCTGTGTTTTTAATGTGATTTTATCCTGATCTTTCTGGTAAACAGTAAGGTATGACGGATTATGCAGCGAGAGATTTAATCGGTACAGAAATTGTGTAAGTCGTTCAATACCGGTTGATTTATAATCACCCTTTTTTGTATTAGACTCTTTTACGACATCTGAAACTTCCATCAGCTGGTCAACAACTTCTTCAAGACTAGTATAAAATGATTCCCTGAGGACCATTCTGGCAAAAATTGAAGGGTCAAACCAATCTTCAGTCTCCATGGATCGTTTCAGGCCGTCCATAAATTTGTTTACCCGGGGAATCAGGTGTCTTACTGCATCAAGATTTTGTATCTCTTTTCGAAGTGTTCCAATCTCACGTTCAGCAGCTTCCAGAGCCTGCTGATCAACAGTAACAGAAAGGATATCCTGCATGACATCGCCACAATTATGTGCCTCATCAATGAGGAGAAGTATCTCTTCAGGTTCACGCTGAAGATTGAGGTAGAGTTGTTCACGAATCGGATCATCAAGCAGATGATGATAATTTAATACCAAAAGGTCTACATGCTGCGATGCCTGCATCATCACTTCATATGGACACAATCCTTCGCAGACCTCTTCTACCTGTCGTGGCTCAACCCCTTTAGTAGAGATAATGTCTGCTTTTCTCCTGCAGGCTTCTGAAGGGATGAGTTTTATTCCACCTCCCTTTTCAGAATATATAGCAGTTTTGCTTCTGATATAATAGGGACAGATCAACGGATGCTCGGGATCATTCTTTTTTATCTGTTGGATAATATACGGATCCCGGGAAGGGTCCATAGAACCTTTATCTGCTCTCTCTTTAATTAGTGAAGTTGAAAAAGCCTTTACTGCCTCACATTTTCTGTACACATCGCCAATTCCACCTAGCGGACAGAGCGAACCCTTTCCCACCAGGTAAGAATATTTCAGGCCAGGTTGCTTTTTTCTGATGAGATCAAGTTCTCTTATGTATGTTGCCAGTTGGGATATGGTTCTCACTGCAACTACTACCATTCGATCACCCCGCTCTGCAAGAAGCGCGGATACCACGCTGGATTTTCCAGATCCGGTAGGTGCATCAATGAGAAGCACCCCGCCTTCGCGGGCGGTTATTGCAGCCTCTTTGAGCATATCCTCCTGTCCTGGCCGGAATGCTGAATACGGAAACCACCGGTCGAGCTGGGTCATGGTACCATTATTAGTGCTACCCCCACTTAACCTGATAGAAAAAGAAGTGAAAGGTTACATAAGGCCATGTGCAGTAAAGATATCTGAATACTTTTTATCAGTTCCTTTAATGTGGCCGGTCACCCAATCACGCAAAAACGTCATTATTTCAAGAGAAAGACCCAGTTTTCCCGCGTCATAGTCTTTTTGAAAAGAATCAACTTTACTGATAAATGAATCATGCTCTCTTTTATGAGATATCTGACCTAGATAATTAAACTGTTTCATGTATTTTTCTTCGGTCTGAAAATGATAGACGGTATATGCAGCAAGTTCATCAATAATCTGCGAGACTATCTCTTTTCCCTTTTTATTTAGCATAGCGTCATGAAGGTTATTGATAAGATCGATAAGACGCTGGTGTTGCTGATCAATTTCTGCGATCCTGACACTCAGATCATCTGACCACTTCATTATGGGCATAGTATACTAGTGGAAGTCTTTGCAGATAGTTGAGACGGAAAAAACATTCGAGTATCATTTTGCAGACCAGATGTGGAAAGATTTTTAATGATTATTTTTATGGATATAGGGTGAGTACTGTATACGTTTTATGTCTTCATTTTACCTCAGCCGTATAATTTTATTGTTTATTTTTTTCTGTATTTTTGGAATAACTCATGTTTTAAGTGTTGAACCAGAAGAATTGATAAATTTACCGGATGCACAGGGCCTTTTATATTCAGGATTCATGCCGGTTCCAGCGTCAGGTATAATTGATAACCCTGGTGTTTATTCTCTGTCTTCTGATATTGAACCGTTGTCCACCTCATCCGCAATACAGATAATCTCCAATGATATCGTGCTTGATGGGATGGGAAGAAAATTACAACCTTTAGATAATACTTCAAATATATTATATGGGATAGAAATAGGAACAGAATCTTCACGGATCCACAATATTTCAATACGAAATTTTACCGCTACAGGTTTTAATTCAGGAGTTATTATACTGAATTCAGATAAAGTAATTATTTCAGGGAGCTCATTCTCAAATAATGAAGATTTTGGAATACAGGTTAAAAATAGTTATGATATTACCTTTTTTGAGTCTGAAATATCATCTAATGCACAGGCGGGTAATCTCACCGGGAACGCCGGCGTTCAGATATCTGATTCTGATTCAGTAATATTACAATCCTGCATAATTATATCTAATGGAAAGGGAGATGCAGGATCTGGAATATCAGTCATTCACTCATCATCTGTATCTGTTGATGAAACTATTGTATCAAAAAACGCAGCAAATGGTTTAGAAATTGATGGGCAGGCTGATGGGCTTATAATCCGGAGAAGTGAAATCAGTTCCAACGGTGCAAATGGTATCACCATATCATCTGGTAGCATAGCCCCGATAATATCAGAGAACCGGATTCATGACAACCGGATGACTAACCTTGACATTACTTCTGTATCGCAAGGAATGATTTCAGGAAATATAATTGAATCAGGAAGGATTGGTCTTGCTCTTTCAAATTGTGAAGATTTCAGTATGGCGCAAAATAATCTAAAGAGTAATACAATAAATTTTGATGTAACCGGAAGTATGCCTGCACATTATTCTCACAGTATTGATACTTCGAATCGGGCAGATGGGAGATCTATTTGGTATATCATGAATAAATCAGGACTTACCATTGGTCCATCCAGTAACCCGGCCTGTGTGTATCTTATAAACTGTTCAGATACCACAATTTCAGATCTTATCTTTAGTCGGAATGGAGCAGGTATTTTTTTAATAAATTCACAAAACATTTCGATATCCCGAATTGCCGCACTTTATAATATCTTTGGAACCAGAATTGGGTTTGGATCACAAAATGTCAGGATATCGGATTGTAATGCAGAAAAGAATCTTATTGCTGGTTACGCTGTTACCTCTTCAGATTCGCTTTCTTTTTCTTCATGCACAGCACTCAATAATCTTGTTGGATTTCATATTTCAAGCGCACAAAATATCTCAGTGGCATCCTGTCATGCAGACGGGCAAGAGGGAGTACTTCGAAGAGGACCATCCGGGTTTCAGATATCAGATTGCACTCAAGTCAATATTTCAGGGAGCACTGCTGAAAAAAATCAGTTTAATGGTATCTATCTAAAAGGAACGAAATCCGCAGAAATTGTGGGAAACTCACTGTCGTCCAACAGTATCGCAGGTATAGTAATCATTTCAGATGAAGCGCAAGTAAAAGAGAACAAAATATCATCTAATAAAGCAGGCGGAATTCTTGTCTATGCAAATGAATCTGTAATTACAAAAAACCAGATAAGTAACAATGCAGGAAGAGGGCTTGCTATAGATGGAGTAATTGGAGGTAATATTTGGGATAATTATTTCAATAATACAAAAAATGTCCAATTATCAGGAGAATATAGTAAATTATCATGGAATACATCTCCAATAGCAGGAATTGGAATCTCTGGAGCAGAAGTAATTGCAGGAAATTTCTGGGGAACTCCTGATTTACTTGGATATTCTGATCTCTGTAAACCCGGATCTGAGGGGTTATGTTCACAGCCCTATGTTATAGAATCCGGGGAAATAGATTATTATCCTCTTACTCGGCCAGAGGTTCGGGCAGATACCAGTGAGAATAAATCAAGGCTTGAAAATTCTTTCTTGATTGTTGATGTAAATGGAAATGAACAGATAAATCTGCAGGATGTTATTGCGTTATTTGATAAGATTTCTCAGGGTATAGTTTTAGAAATAGCATATGATTATAATAAAGATGGCATAGTGAACCTGCAGGATGTTATTGTGTTGTTTGATCTAATTACGGAAATGTAAAAAATTAATCACCCTTTGGTTCTTGAAGGCTTTTTATGTCAGAAATCTTTTTTTGAGTTTTTTCTTCAATTACATCAAGTCCCCGCATCATATATGCAAGTTTTGCTGCCTGTTTATCTAGTTCTTCATCATGCTTTTGAAGTTTTTGGATTGTATCTTCAAGTTTCTTGATTACTTCAGGAGCAGTTCTTGGTCGTTCTCCTTTCAAAATATCAAACACATCATCAAGATATATTCCTGATGTCCGTGAAATTGAGAGAGGCGAAAATTCACGAAGTCGCGCCAAAAGATCCGGGGGAATTGGAACACTCCAGGATATGGGTTCAATTTTTTTCTCCCTGTTTATTAGTTTAAACAGAAACGATAATACTACAGGTATAAGCAGACATCCAAAAATTAAAAACCCAAAAAATTCAGATATCATATTTGATATCCTTTGTCAGGAATTATACAAAGAGTTTTCGAATTTTATGAAATGAGGTATATATGTGAGCAGATTTTCTTATAATAAATTCGTTCTGAATAGAAAGAGAAGACGGTCCAGCCCCTAAATGGCAGGGGTGATCGGAAAGGGCTGGACTTCTGGTATCGGTGATACCACATACATTTTCCTCAAACAAGGATAAATATCTATATATATAACCGGCATAATTGTTGTGCAACTAAACCGGAGATAATCACATTATACTTTTATACTGAACCAAGCAAAACCAAAAGACTATCATGCCTTCCCATGTAACCTAACAATTATAGATTCGTGGATGGTGGTTATAATACGAAATATAGTAATTTTTGGAGTAATTCTGTGTATGGTAACCGGGTGTTTTCTTTCCGCTTGTATCTCTCAACCACTTTCGGGTACTAATAATCAAAATTCTCTATGCCCCACAGAAGAAATCCCACTTTCTCCATTGCCTACTTCATATAGTAATAATACGAATAACAATTCTTTAGAGATACAATCAGGAACCGGGACCATTCTATATAATAATGTAGAAGGAGGATTTTTTGGAATTGTAACTGATGACGGAAATCAGTATCTGCCTGTATCAATTCCTGAAGATTATAAAAAAAATGGAACTCATGTCTCATTTACATTCCGCCCCATACATGATAGTGTAACAATTTTTATGTGGGGATCGCAGGTAGAAATTATGAGTATAACCAATATATCTGATAATTTATCCATACGCTCCCATGATCCAATTATAGAATATGAACTTGCAGGAGGCATTACAGGTGCATATGAAGTATTATCCCTATATGGAAATAATTCTGGAGATGTTAGTAAATGGAATCAGATTAAACATTTCATCCTTCCAGAAGAAAAGATGCTCAATATCAAAACATTATTTGAAAATACGAAATTTACCTCATTTAATAATGCAGATTCATCAATAAATTCTGCTCCGGATGCAGTGACCCATACAATAAGATATCAGAACAAGACGGTTCGATTTACAGACGGAAAAGTTCCGGAACAGATAAGACCGGTTGTAGAAATACTTTCTGTCCTCCTTGAAAAGAATACCATATCCCCGATAACTGCAAATATTTCTCTTGAAGGGACAGTATGGAACCTTGCTTCCTATCTGCGGCCAGATGGAATTATGATTTCAATAGGAAATACTAGTTCAATTTCAGCAATCTTTGGAAAAGATCGACTCACAACTGGGTCAACCGGGTGCAATTCATACTCAGTTGAATATAATCATACCGGTACGAACCTTTCATTTGGGCAGATAGCCGTCACCCGGATGGCATGTTTAGATGCTAGTTCTGCAGAGATAGAAAATGAGTTCCTCCGACTACTTCAGGAGGTTAAAATAGTATCTGGAGAGGAGCGAATACTGACAATGTCCAATCAAAATACAACACCAATATTAATTTTCAATTTAATTAAATCCTGATATATTTAATTATTTACCAGTTAAAACATAAACCGAATTTTCTTTTCCATATCAGATAATTGTTTTTTCAAATTTTTGCTATCCATTATCCCAAACTCATAAATAACCCAATGAATAATATACCTGTATCCTCGGTTAGTTCTCACAAACTCAAACATACCCCTAATAATAACCGGGTGGAACCCAAGGTGAGGTAGTTTTATGTTTCTTGATGATATGAAGACCGGAAAGAAACTCATCAGTGGGTTTCTGGTAATAGTTGGAATTGCAGTAATTATCTCAATAGTCGGATTCGTATTCATATCTGCCATGGATGATATGGGTGATGAACTATACAATGATCGGTTGATTCCCCTTAACCAAATCGGAATAATTGACAGTTCACTATACCTGATTAGAGGAGATGCATATAAAGCCTTACTAATCCCTGAAGAAAAGGACCGAAGTCTTGAGCGGATTAACATAGCAATTGCGACTGTCAATGAACAGTTGACCATGTATGGAAAAACCAAAATTACCGGAGATGAGAAGAAAAAATTTGATGTCTTTTCATCAGCCTGGAAAAATTATGAGACAGAAATAGGGCCGGTTTTGACTGCAATTCAGGCAAATGACATAGATACCGGGTTACATCTTATTGCTGCAGGAACTTCTCTTTCTGATGCTCGTGCAAATATGGACGTTGCAATATCGGACTTACGTAAAATTAATATTGATGTAGCATCTGATTTGAAAGTATCTCAGGATAATGATGCAGCAATGGCAAAGACCACAATGGTAATCCTCACGATCATTGCTGCATTAATCGGCATAGGACTTGGAGTATACCTGACAAAGAGCATTACCACACCTCTGGCCCGAACTGTTACCATGATTGAAGCCATGAATAAGGGTAATCTTACAATGCGGCTCGGATTGATACGCAAAGATGAAATAGGGATCATGGCCCGGGCAATGGATGAGTTTGCTGATGCACTACAACATGTTGTTCTTGGTAAAATGAAGGACATTGCTGATGGAAAGCAGACAGATCTCATAGAATTCCGTGATGATACCGATGAGATTGCACCAGCTGTAAATGCAACAATATCTGCCCTTCAATTGCTACTGATTGAAATTAACAAATTGACTGATGCAGCATCAAAGGGTATTCTGAATATCAGAGGTGACCCTGCAATGTTTAAAGGAGGGTACCAGGATATAATAAACGGAATTAATTCTACACTTGATGCAGTAGTAATTCCACTTAATGAAGCTATGCGACTTGCCGGGTCATACTCCAAAGGAGTGTATACAGATAGATTTGATTCCGGCTTATCAGTAACAGGTGAGTTTTCAGTCTTCCGTGATGCCCTGAATCAGGTAGGTATCGGAGGTTCTGAAGCAATCGGAGAAGTACAGAATCAGGTGGAAGCTCTGCTTTCAGGAATGGAGGAGTCAAGTGCAAGCGTTGAAGAGGTTACTGCAAGTTCAGGGGTTCTAGCTCAGAGTTCAAACAAAGTAAGTGAACTTGCCGAGCATAGTGGAGAAGGGGTAAAGCAGGTTTTGAGAGCCATGGATGATCTTTCAATTACTGTTTCATCGGTCTCAACCAAAGCAGAACAAGTTTCGTCTCTGAGTATGAAAGCCGTTGATCTTTCGCAGGAAGGAGCAGCACTTGCTGGTCGTGCAGAAGATGGAATGCAGGGAATTATTACTTCCTTTAGTCACATGGACAGCCTTATCACTGATATTTCCAGGCAGATGGCTGAAATAGGACATATAGTTAAGGTAATCAGCGACATTGCAGAGCAGACGAATCTTCTGGCACTGAATGCTGCGATTGAAGCGGCACGTGCAGGAGACGCCGGACTTGGATTTGCTGTTGTTGCAGATGAAGTCAAATCTCTTGCTCTTGAATCCCAGAAATCAGCCGAAAATATTTCTGGAATTATCGGGACCCTACAGCAGATGTCCAGAGAGGTGAATGAAGCAATGAAACATTCATCCGGAGAAGTAAAAGCAGGTGGTGATGCGGTTGCACTAACACTGAAAGTCTTTGGTAATATTGTTTCCTCAGTAAATGATATCAGCTCGAATATGGGTGAGGTAGCTGGTGCAACTGAGGAACAGGCCGCTGCTGTTGAACAGATTACCGCAAGTGTCAATGAATTGGGAACTCTTGTAGAACAGACAGCAAAAGAAGCAGTCGGATCTGCTGCTGCAAGTGAAGAATCATCTGCTGCTCTTGACCAGATATCACAGGTAATTGCAGAATCTGCGGAATCCGTAAACCGGATATCCCGTGAAATGAATAAATTTGTTGTGCATTAGATACCATTTACATCCTTTTTTGTATGAGAAACTCTTATCATCCAGTTTATCTTGATATTCCATTGGTCACCATTGTAGTTTTCATTACTATAAAGAAGAATGACTAATTCCTGATATAAGATAATACATAATTAATTTAAACATAATTTACGGATCAAAATAGAATACACTATAAACCTCATAGTAATGAATAAATTCTCATTCGAAACAGCAGGACATTCAAGAAGGGAATACCCACAAAAGACCAGAAATTCTCATTGATCCAAATATCCATATTCGACAGAATATATATACAATTATGATCCTGATAATCCAAGGACATAATATGCACAAAAGGAGATACTTAGGGATATGATTCTGAATGGACGCGGTATATCACGAGGAGTTGGAACCGGACCCTTGCTAATCGGACCTGACCCCATTTCATTTCTTTCAGGAGTAGACCCTGAGACAGGAATTGTAACAGAGAAAGGACATCCACTTGAAGGAAAAGACATTACCGGTTCAGTACTAACTTTTGATTATGGAAAAGGATCAACAGTAGGAAGTTATATTTTATATGCACTTTCACGGAGTGGTCATGCACCAGCAGCAATAATAAATACTGAAGCTGAAACCATCATTGCGGTAGGTGCGATCATGGGAAAAATTCCAATGGTTGATCGGCTTACACTCAAACTGAATGAACTTCCTCCGGGAAAAACGGTTCATGTAAATGGAACGGATGGGACAGTTACCATCTGATGATCTCATTTCCTGCTTTTTCAGATTAACTGATAAGAAACACAAATCACCAAGTAATTAAAAAAAATTAAGATATACTATCGGTTTATTCAACATACCGATATTCCTTAACAAGCTCAGGATTGAAAAATGTATACTTAAAGTCCTGACAGTACTCATAAATTGTTTTTACTTTCGCTATTGCCTGCTTAATATATTGATCAGCCTGACTCTGATACCGTTTAGAAGTCTGCATTGACTGGGCATCGGTTGCTTTCTCCTGATAGTAGACTGCACTCTTAAGATTGACTGCGTAATTCTCCATATCATTCAGGAATTGTAGATACTTTAAAAAGACAACCTGCTGACGGTTGTCAAGGCTGGGGAAAACACGCTTTTCAGGATTTGTAACAGTAAGCTGGTAATCCTGCTTTATATTCTGTATGAGTACCTGTAATTGCAGTGATTTATCCTGAACGACCTTATATTCAAGGGCATCTTTAGATTTTTTTATCGCAACATAGAGTTCAGTTACTTGTGGGAAGGTATGAGTGACAAATGCCTCCATCGTTGTAGCTTTTCCTGATTTATTGAGATTTGTGGATGATGGTTGCATCTGCCCCGTGGAAGGGAGATTGCCTTTAGAAGAAGCCGGGGTTTGCGTACTTGCTGAAGATAATAAATCCTCAGGTTGCGCTATGTTCTCAACAGGTTCCACCGTTACAGGAGAAATAGTCTGCTGTATTGGAATGTTCGTCTCCGGTGGACTCGACACACAACCCGCAAGAAAAATTACTGCAATAAACAGCACCAGGGTTTTGATATGTTGAATGCTCATATCATTGGATTGTAAATAATACTAATTAAAACTGTGCTTATTTCATATGAGAACTAAATAATCTTTTTTATACTCCCCTCAGTCATCTTCGGTGTAATCAGAATAATTCTTAAAAATTTTATTATAAATTCCAAATAATCAGGACACAATAATTTGGTTAAAAAAAGATACAGGATTTTGAATTTCATCTTTATAGTTAAATCCTTTCCATAGAAACTCCCCAAATAAGACCCGAGATTTAAGTCTTCAAACGTCGATGTATTAAGACACTCAACAAATTTACAATTTTATTGTGGAGGTTCATTTTGTCTGAAACGTATGATTCTGGAAATATCAAAATATTACGGGGGCTTGAACCCGTCCGGGAACGCCCGGCAATGTATATTGGTTCAACCGATACCCGTGGTCTCCATCATCTGGTTTATGAGGTTGTAGACAATTCAATTGACGAAGCTCTTGCCGGTTATTGTAATCAGGTGGACATTATCATTCAACAGGATGGAAGCGTTAGCGTTGAAGATAATGGCCGCGGTATCCCGGTAGATCCGATGAAAGAGAATGAAAACCGGAGTGCACTTGAAACGGTGCTTACGGTTCTTCATGCAGGTGGAAAATTTGATAAAGACACCTATCAGGTATCGGGAGGTCTGCATGGAGTCGGTGTTTCGGTTGTTAACGCTCTTTCAGTAAAGCTAACAGCTAAAGTCTGGAAAGAGGGTATAGAATATGAAATGCAATTCTCTCGCGGAGGAGTCATACAAGAACTTACAAACCGTGAGGAGACACTTGAAGCTCTTAAAAATCGATATATTAGAAGGTATGATTCTCTTCCGTCAGATTGTCCAGATACAAGAGAGGATTTTTTACGAAAATACCGTGCCCAGGTAACTGGCACCTGTGTTACGTTCAAACCTGACAGTACCATCTTTGATACCGTTGATTACGATTATGACATTCTCGCTCACCGAATGCGTGAACTTGCCTTTTTAAATAGCGGTATCACGATTCGGATCTCTGATGAACGGTGTGAAGATCTGGATGCATGTCGTGAAATTTTCTCCTATGAAGGAGGAATTTCAGAATATGTCAAATTCTTAAATCGCGATACTCCACCAATACATGAGAGTATAATTGCACTTGAAAAGAAGGATTCTGATAACAAGGTTGAAGTTGAGATTGCACTTCAATATTCAACAGCATTCTCTGAGAAAGTCTTCACCTATGTAAATAGTGTTAATACCCGTGAAGGCGGAACACACCTTGAAGGATTCAGATCTGCCCTGACAAAAGCCATTAACAAGATGGGCAAAGAGAACAAGGCGATTAAAGATCCGAATTTCTCACTCAAAGGTGAAGATGTCCGTGAAGGTCTGACTGCAATCATCTCAGTGAAGATGGCAAATCCTCAGTTTGAGGGACAGACTAAGATGCGACTTGGGAATAGCGAAATTAAAGGAATCGTTGATTCTCTTGTCTATGCATCACTATGTGAATATTTCGAAGAGCACCCAAAAGACCTGTCCGCAATAATAGAAAAGGCAATGCTTGCGTTTCAGGCACGTGAAGCAGCACGAAAGGCCCGGGAACTTGCGCGAAGGAAGAGTACCCTTGATTCTTCAGGCCTTCCCGGAAAATTGGCTGATTGCTCTGAGCGATCCCCTGAAAAGAGTGAAATATATATTGTAGAAGGAGATTCTGCAGGTGGCAGTGCTAAACAGGGACGTGACAGAAGATTCCAGGCAATTCTTCCGCTTCGTGGAAAAATTCTGAATGTTGAAAAAGCAACGGTTCACAAGATTCTCAAAAACAATGAAATTCAAGCTCTGATTTCTGCAATTGGAACTGGTGTAGGAGAAACGTTCGATATTGAGAAGGCACGGTATCATCACATCATCATTATGACCGATGCAGATGTTGATGGTGAGCACATCAGCACACTTCTGATGACTTTTTTTTACCGGTATATGCAGCCACTCATAGAAGCTGGATACATTTACCTCGCTCAGCCCCCCCTATATCGGCTTGCCAAGGGAAAGCAGGAGATATATGCGTATGCTGAAGATGAGATGCGGAAAATAATGCAGCAGATGGGCGAGAAAGGAGTTGGAATTCAGCGATATAAGGGTCTTGGAGAAATGAATGCAATTCAGCTCTGGAGCACAACCATGGATCCGGAAACCCGCATTCTTAAGCAGGTCAAAATTGATGATGCAAGTTATGCAAACGAGATCTTTGAGAAGCTGATGGGTGATGATGTATCAGCCCGAAAAGACTTCATCAAACGTCATTGCAAAGAGGTGACTAACCTTGACATTTGAGGAAGCACCAGCAGTAGAATCAGTAGCACTTGCCAATCCCCGGGTAAAACCGGTGAACATAGAAGAAGAGATGAAGACCTCGTACATCAATTATGCGATGTCAGTCATCATTGGCAGGGCAATTCCTGATGTTCGTGATGGTTTGAAACCAGTGCACCGGCGATCACTGTTTGCCATGTGGGAGATGGGAAACACTCATGACAAAGCCTATAAAAAATCCGCACGTGTGGTCGGAGAAGTCATGGGTAAGTTCCATCCGCATGGAGATGCATCTATTTATGATACCATCGTAAAGATGGCTCAGCCATTCTCCTACCGGATGATGCTTGCTGATGGGCAGGGAAACTTTGGTTCTATTGATGGCGATGCCCCTGCAGCAATGCGTTACACCGAGATTCGACTGAAACCTGAAGCAGAAGAACTTCTTACTGACATTGAAAAAGAGACGGTCGGGTTTATCCCCAACTTTGACGAATCTCTCGAGGAGCCAGTTGTTCTTCCCGCCAAAATTCCGAATCTGCTGGTAAACGGATCAGACGGTATAGCAGTCGGTATGGCTACAAAGATGCCTCCTCACAATTTAGGAGAAGTCTGCAGGGCAATAGTCTACTTCCTGAATAATCCGGATTCCTCGGTTGAGCAGTTGATGCAATACATACCAGGGCCGGACTTTCCAACCGGTGGAGTGATTATGGGTAATGCCGGTATCGTTGCTGCCTATCATACCGGATATGGGAAACTTACTGTCCGGGGAGTCGCAGAGATAGACGAGACCGGCAAGCGTGAGCAGATCATTGTTACCGAGCTTCCTTACCAGGTCAATAAAGCACGCCTTATCGAGCATATAGCTGACCTTGTCAGAGAAAAGAAGATTGATGGAATTTCTGACATCAGAGATGAATCTGATAAGGAAGGAATGAGGATAGTCATAGATTTGAAGAAAGGATGTCATCCGCAGATGATTTTGAATCATCTCTTCAAACATACTGCCCTTGAGTCAACCTTTGGTATCATCAATCTTGCGATCGTTGACCAGCAGCCGCGGGTTCTTGGATTAATCAGTCTGATTGAACAATTTATCAAGCACCGGATAGTTGTCATCACCAGGCGCAGCGAATATGATAAGCGCAAAGCTGAAGAACGTGTGCATATATTACGAGGTCTCCTCCATGCTATTGATAATATCGATGAAGTAATTGCTACGATTCGTGGATCATCAACAGCTGACGAGGCTAAATCAGCTCTTGTGGTTAAATTTGAATTAGATGAGATTCAGGCAACCGCCATTCTGCAGATGCAACTTCGCCGTCTGGCTGCCCTTGAAAAGCAGAAACTCATTGATGAGCGTGAACAACTTGAAGCAGTTATTCGTCAGATTCTTGAACTTCTCTCTTCTGAAGTTAATATCAGAAACGAGATAGCACGAGAACTTACTGAAATTGAATCAAAGTTTGGTGATAAAAGGCGGACTGAGATCACCGGCGATATTATCACAATCGATAAGCAGGATCTCATTCCAAATAAGCAGGTTCTGGTCTGTCTTACCAATCATAACTATGTGAAATATATTGACATTGACGCCTACCGGACTCAGGGTCGCGGTGGACGCGGTGTTACCGGTATATCGACGAAGGATGAAGATTTCGTTGAACAGGTCTTTGTTGCATATACCCATGATCATCTGCTCTGTTTCACTTCAACCGGCAGGGCTTACTGGCTCAGGGTTTTTGATATACCAGAAGGTTCCCGCCAAAGCAGAGGAAAAGCTATCGTAAATCTTCTCAACCTCAAAGATGATGAACGGGTAACTGCCGTAATTCCAGTAAAAGAGTTCTGTTCTGACAGATTCTTCCTGTTCCTGACTGAGAAGGGAATGACAATTAAGATACCACAAGATGAGTTTGCCCGTCCCCGCTCAACCGGAGTGAATGCTATTACTCTTCGTGAGGATGATGCTCTGGTTCATGTAATTGTTACCGATGGCTCTCAGGAAGTCCTTATTACTACCCGGTATGGACAAAGTCTGCGGTTCCATGAGGACCAGATATCACTCAGGCATAGAAATGCTCTCGGTGTCATAGGGATGCGAATGCGTGACGATGATGTTGTACGCAGTCTTACGGTTGTCGAAGAAGGAAAGATGCTTTTGACCATTACTGAATCAGGTTATGGAAAACGCACTAGTTTTGATGAGTACCGTGGTCATGGCAGAGGAACTCTTGGTGTAAGAAATATCAAAGTCGGTCGCAATGACGGAGTTGTTACTGCATTCGCCATATCTACTGATGAAGAGATCATTCTGATGAGTGCAGACGGAAATGTTATCCGAACAAAAGTCAGTAAGATTCCGATTCAGGGGAGAAGCACCAGAGGTGTCCGTATGATGCGGATAAGCACCAAAGATCGCGTGGTTGGCGTTACTTCCCTTTCGCCTGAAGAGTCTGCAGAACTTGTTGATATTCCTCAGGCAGAAATCGTTGATGAGGGCGAAGATGATACTCAGGATATGGAATAATAGTTAATAATCTCATTTTTTTTAAATAAATTAGAAATATTTCCAAAAAGGGCAATGAAAAAAATATTGCTAGTATGAACGTATTTTTAAAAATTTTTATGGGATATTTCTAACCAGTCCGATTTAACTCATATCGGTTATATCAGATGCGCTAAACACATCAATTATACTAAGTATCAGGCTTCTGTATATAAAATGGGTAACATTTCATGACAAATTAGAATTTTTTTATTCACCAGTAAAGGTCCAAATGATAAAAAGTATTATGGAGAAATAATGAATGTCACCATTTTTTCTGCAAATCCCTCTGAATTTAATGATGAAACCTGTCAACTGAGGGAAATTGCATTAGTTCTAAAATCAGCACCTCCGGCAGACAAGCCAATATATATGATTACAAACGTTCTTCTCGAAAATATGAAGATCGATTGTATTCTTCTCACTGAAAAAGGGCCAATAATCATTGACTGTTATGAATATCAGGGAACGTTATCTGGCTGCGAACATGGATCCTGGACTGTCCGGATTTCTGAAGAACAAACCCTGGAGATGATCAAAAATCCATTTAAGGAGGCACATGATAAGCACTTCGCGTTCCTGAGAAAATGGAGACCAGTCAGGGATAAGTATTTTGATCGACAAATCCCGGAAAAACAGGTGCTCCATTTCTGCAATTGGGTCTATTTTAAACCAGGGAGCCAGCACAATGATGCTCAGATGAATTATCATAAAGCAAAATGGTTTTCTGTCATTACAAAAGAAAATCTTGTGCAGATGGTTGAAAACCAACATCATCAGTACAGAATTAGTAAGACAGGATATGATAAAATTCTCCATGAATTCGGTATCAATACAACACCAATAATAACTTATGAAAATTCATCAAATGTAGAACTATTCCAGATTATATCAGCAGAAGGGAATCAACAGGATGTAAAGGATCTCAGGAAGAAAGATGAAGTTAAAAACACCTCCGGACCGATTCCCATTATTATGCAGAAAGGACTTATTCAAATATTAATTCCACTCCGGATTAAGAGAAGAACTCCGGAATTTCTTAGTGCACTAAAGGAAGCCCAGAACTTTTTTGAGATTAAAAATTTCGAAAAGGCTCTAAAATTTGTTGAATTTGCACTAAAGAAAGACTATAATGACCTGGAAGCTCAGGATTTAAAATATGAGATCCTCTGCTCACTTGGAAAAGATGATGAAGCGGAAAATTATCTACTTAAAGCAGTGAAGGGATGAAATGAAATATTTATGGATGCAAAATATCGATACCTGATTCCTGCTATTATCAGATTAAATGGATAAACCAACTTCCCTACATTTTTGGCCCTTACCTCTTTTCTTTCTCAATCGGTTTCAGATAACAATTAGCAAATCATCAAACCATGTCTGTATTGAATGATCCAATACCTTCTCTTTTCCTTTCAGAGCACTCATCTGAATGAAATTATCAGCCTATCCATCTAGTTTCTAAAGAAATTAATTTAATAGACCGTAAAAAGATAAACGGGCGGCTCTTACATGCCCGTGAATTACGACAGGTACAAAACGTCAGATTTTTTCTGGATTCCTGTAATCAAACCACATACCATAATATTCAATAATCAATATGGCAGACTGATCTGGTTCAACTGCTGTAAGTAATTCATCTTTGGTACTAATTGTCAAATGAACGAACCGATCCTAACCTGCATCTCTAATCTGAAAAAAAGGGATGATAGGGGACCAAGAGTAATAGAATGGTACTTTATCCATGAATCGTTCTTTGGAGGACGTTATTGCAGGAGATACTGCAGTATGTGCCATCCGTGATAGATTTGGAAGAATCGCCACATCAATTGATGAAGTTACCAGCAGGATTAGTGATATTGCCAGCACCACACAAGAATAGGCTGCATCAGTTGAAGAAATAGTGTAAGTGTGAATGAAATAGGTTCCCTTGTTGAGCAGACAATAAAAGAAGCGATAGATTCATCAGCTGCTACAGAACAGGCATCTGCAGCTCTTAATCAAATAACAGGATTAGTTGGTAATGTTTCGGAATCAATTAAAAAAATTTCGATGTCAATGAACCGATTTAAAACCTAAAATTTTTAATAATATAGTTTTTCAAACCTTTTTAATTCACTTTGTGCTGTCCCAAGAGTGGTAATTACTGACTGAAGTCGATTTTTATAATCTATTGTATCAGGTTTATGATAGTAGTTAATGTTACCATGGTTGAAGTATACCGGATAAAGCGATGCGATATCAGATATTCCCCGGTTCGCAATAGAAACCTGACGTAAAAAGAAGATATATGAATCCCGTATTTGTTCATATTTCAAAGATAAATGTAGTGCTTTCAGTGTTCCAATATATTCAGTTACAAATTTCTCC
>Ga0351921_1008_pt1 | contig 40274 bp, 29 predicted proteins | sample BONcelHT113001C9_FD_206869 | JGI IMG/M metagenome (GOLD analysis project Ga0351921, IMG submission 206869) | Enriched cells from coal bed in the Powder River Basin, Montana, United States - BONCAT cells T11 rep2 HSBNCT.T11.300.1.C9 ... | reverse complement strand
TTTCGGAGTTCTGCCTCCTGTTTCCATACTTGACAGAAGTCAGGCTCAATACCATTTTTTAAGCGGGTTTACCTCAAAGATTGCCGGAACTGAAAGGGGAATTACAGAGCCTGTCCCTTCATTTTCACCTGCATTCGGGGAGGCTTTTCTCACCCTTCACCCAACCATTTATGCTAAATTACTTGCCGATAAGATGGATCAGCACGGAGCAAGGGCATATCTTGTAAACACAGGCTGGAACGGTACCGGTAAAAGAATCTCAATCAAAGACACCCGAGCTATTATTGATGCAATTCTTGATGGATCAATTGAGAGTGCAACTACCAGGCATATTCCTGTACTGAACCTTACAATCCCTCAATCACTTAATAATGTATCACAGGGAATACTTGACCCAAGAGATACCTATCAGGACAAAAATGAATGGGAAATAAAGGCAAAATCTCTTGCTGCAAAATATATTGCTAACTTTGAACAGTATTGTGATAATCCTGCTGCAGCAGCCCTCAAATCATCAGGGCCTCAGTTATAATAATATTTAAAAAATGAAAATTAATTTTTTAAAATCCGTATCAGCTAATGTCCTGATACGGATTGCTTTTATTTTTTTGTTTCTCATTATGACCGGCACTAACTTGCTGGCAAAGAGAGAAAAATACAACTATATTACACTTTATACAAATGTGGGTGAAATAACATTTCGCCTTTACAATCAAACTCCTTTACATCGGGATAATTTCATCAAACTGGTTAAAGTGCGCTTTTTTGACGGTATTCTTTTCCACAGGGTTATAGATAATTTTATGATCCAGACCGGAGATCCGGATTCGAAGGCTAAAGAAGCAGGAAAACTTTATGGAAACGGAGGACCCGGCTACGACCTTCCGGCTGAAATAATTCCTGGTCTTTATCATAAAAGAGGAGTAGTTGCTGCGGCAAGAGAGGGAGATAGTGTGAATCCTGAGCGAAAATCTTCTGGTTCTCAGTTTTATATTGTAAAGGGAAAAGTATTTGATGATGAGGGCCTTATAACAGTAGAAAATAGAATTAACACAAGAAATGCAGCTAATAATATTCACGGGCAACATGCAATTCATGATGAATGGAGAGAGATCTATAAAACAGTTGGCGGAACACCTCATTTAGATACTCAATACACGGTATTTGGAGAGGTGATCCAAGGTTATGACATCGTTGAGAAAATTTCAGCTAAGCCAACCGATTCAAACGACAGACCAGTTGAGGATATAATTATCCTGTCAGCGAAAATCAAAAAATCCCGAAAACTCAAATAATAAACAATATGAAAAACTTAATCATTATAACCACTTTGCTGGTGCTTTTCGGATGCACAAAACAAAAAGAGATGGAACTTAGAAACTTAATTAACGACATAGAAGCTCAGGTAAGACCTCTCAACAAAGAGGCTGCCCTCGCCTACTGGAACGCAACAATCTCCGGAGATCCTCTGGAGTTTGAAAAATATTCTGCCGCAAATATGCAGATTGTAAATATCTACTCAGATCGTGAACTTTTTGCAAAATTGAAACGAATTAATGAAGAGAAAAAAATTAAAGATCCTCTGCTGATTAGAGAACTTGAGGTTGTTTACAACCGATTTCTTGGCAATCAAACTGATACAGCTCTGTTAAACGACATTATTCAGCGTTCTGCTGCTCTTGAACAAAAATATGCAACATTCAGAGCTAATTACAAAGGTTCTGCAATTTCAGACAATCAGGTAGAAAACACACTTCAGACCTCACTTAACAACAATGATCTAAAAGAGGTTTGGATGGCTCATAAGAAAATAGGGCCGCTAGTTGCCAATGATATCATTGAAATTGTGAAATTAAGGAATATGGTTGCCATTTCATTGGGGTTTGACAACTATCACACAATGAGTCTGGAGCTATCGGGTCAGAAACCTGATGAAGTGTCTGAATTGTTTGATGAATTGGATGTAATGACAAAAGATGCCTTTGCAAATCTTAAAGATGAGATGGATACATATTTTGCAAAGAGGTATAAAATTGAAAAAGGGAAGCTTATGCCTTGGCATTATCAGGGAAGATTTTTCCAGGAGTCACCTCAAATTTACCCCTTGGAACTTGATAAATATTACTCAGGTAAAAACCTTGAGGAGCTTACAAAATCTTACTATCTGGGTATCGGGCTGGATGTTGAGCAGATAATGGCTAATAGTGATCTTTATGAAAAACCCGGCAAAAATCAGCATGCATACTGCATCGATATTGACTCTGAGGGAGATATCAGAGTTTTGTGTAATATAAAAGATAACGAACAGTGGATGGGAACAATGCTCCATGAGTTTGGTCATGCTGTTTATGCTCAGGGACACGATAATCCTGCAAATCCATATTTTTTAAGAGAGGCTGCACACTCATTCACAACAGAGGCTGTGGCAATGCTTTTCGGAAGACTCTCCAGAAATCCTGAATGGATGTCTCAAATGCTTGAATTACCACTTTCCGAAATGGAGAAGATTCAGGACGACTGTCATAAATCTTCAAGATTGCAGCAACTTGTTTTCAGTAGATGGGCCCAGGTTATGTATCGCTTTGAAAAAGAGATGTATGCAAATCCTAATCAAGATCTCAATGAACTCTGGTGGACATTGGTTTCAAAATACCAGATGCTAACCAAACCTGAAGGTCGTAACGAACCTGACTGGGCTACAAAGATCCACGTAGCACTATATCCATGCTACTACCACAATTATCAGCTTGGTGAACTTTTGGCATCGCAGTTTCATTACTACATTGTAAATAACATTACAAAATCCGGAAACATTAAAAACGACTCATATATAGGAAACAAAGAGGTTGGAGACTGGATCAGGGAGAAGGTATTTGAACCCGGCATGAAACATAAATGGAATGATATGATAGAAGCTGCAACCGGAGAAAAGTTAACGGCCAAGTATTACGCAAGTCAGTTTGTTGATTAATAAAAAATTATATGTTAAAAATAAGGTTATTTATTATTGTTTTGTTTGCTATATGTCTGCAAACAACAGCCTATACACAGGAGTTAAGCTATTTTCTTCCACAAGGGAACTATACGCTAAATCCTGATATACCTACACCAAAGCAGTTTCTTGGATTTAACCCGGGCGAACACCATGTAAGTCATGATCAGTTACTGTTTTACATGAGAGAGCTTGCGAAAAAATCTTCAAGAGTTATTGCTAAAGAGATAGGAGTAACATATGAAAACAGGCCTCTTATTTTTCTGATTATAAGCTCAGAAGCAAATCTTGGTAAAATTGACGAAATTCAAAAAAATCAACTTTTGCTTACAGATCCCTCAAAGTCTTCATCGCTGAATCTTAATGATATGCCTGTAGTCATGTGGTTTGGTTACAGCGTCCACGGGAATGAGGCCAGTGGTGTAAATGCATCTCTTGCTGTAGCTTATTACCTCGCAGCAGCAGAGGGAAGTGAAATTGAGAAGATTCTTAAAGAGTCGGTGATTATCATTCAACCTGCTCAAAATCCGGATGGAATTCAGAGGTTTGCAAATTGGGTAAACTCTGCAAGAAGCTATTCAGGAGTAACAGATCAGTTTTCGAGAGAGTTCAGAGAGCCCGCCCCAAGTAGCAGATCTAATCACTATTGGTTTGACCTGAACAGAGATTGGCTATTGGGTCAACACCCTGAAACATTTAACAGATTGAAACTCTTTCTTGACTGGCATCCGGTTCTTGTAAACGATTACCATGAACAGGGCAGCACCAGCAATCCCTATTTTTCACCTGGGATGAAAGGTAGTGTCAATGATATTGTTCCTACCGGAAACCGTAAACTCACAGAGGAGATTGCGCTTTATCACGCCGATGCAATAACTAGTGACGGTTCGCTTTTTTTTACTAAAGAGGTATACGATAATTTTTATCCGGGAAAGGGAGCTTCGTACCCTGATCTCCTTGGCGCAATAGGTATTCTATATGAAATGCCATCCTCAAGAGGACATCATCAGGTTGTGAATGGAGTAACCGTAAAATTTCCAGATATTGTCAGATATCAGGCTATGTGTTCCTATTCGGCAATTAAGGCGGGCATAGATAAGCGGATTGAGCTAAACAAATACAAGATGGATGCCTACAAAGAGGCTTCAAATATGTTATCAAAAGGGTTAACTAAAGGTTATGTTATAAGCAGTGAAGGCGACAAAAGCCTGATGAAGGAGTTATTGCACATTCTTTCAGTTCACAGGGTAGATATGTACGCTCTTGCTAAAGATGTGACTGTTAACGGTAAAAAGTTCGAAGCTTCATCAAGCTACATTTTGCCACTTGATCAGAAGGAGTATAGAATTATCAGAACCCTTTTTGATAAACTTACCCATTATGTTGATACAACATTCTATGATATTACTGCATGGACTCTTCCTCTTGCAATGAACCTCAACTACCAGCCAATCACAACTACTGCAGGACTTGTGGGCAACAAAGTAGAAAAGATAAACGGAAATAACTATTCCCAACCTGAATTAAGCAATGTTGGTTATCTTTTTGAGATTAAAGATTTAGGATCTTATAACCTATTGTATTCTCTGCAAAAAAATGGAATAAAACTAAAAGTGTCAGACATGCCATTCACCTTTGAAAAGGGTGGAGTTAAACACTCTTTTGATTACGGTACAATTTTTATTTCTGTTAATGAACAAGGGATAAGTCCTGATATGATTCATAAAAAACTTATTGAATTTAACCATCAGGGTTGCATACGAATTTTAGCGGCACATACTAGCATGGGCATTGAATTTGATTTGGGAAGTTCACATTTCCAAAAGATTACAATGCCAAATATTGCATTTATTATTGGAAGAGGCGCCTCATACTCCTCTATTGGAGAGTTGTGGCATCTGCTTGATCAGAAGTACAAAATACCTGCTTCAATGATTGATGCTTCCTTGCTGCCTGAATTGGATCTTTTAAGATACAATACAATAATCCTAAACGGAAATTATAAGTTTCCAAAAGAGGTCAATGATAAATTGAAAAGTTGGTCTCAAATTTCAGGCAACAGATTTATTGCTATAGATCAGGCATTTGTCACATTGAACGAAATAGGAATCGCAGATATTAAAGAGAAGGCTGATCAGAGAGCCATCTCTCCTCAACTTACTTATATTGACAACAGATACAACAGAGGGAACACATCAATAAACGGCGTAATATTAAAAGCAGACATTGACAGAGGAAACCCACTTCTATATGGTATTAAATCTGACAATCTATTTCTGTTTAAAAGAGGAAGAACAACAATTTCTGAGACATCAGCACTATTTACAACTCCGGTTAATTACAGTAAGGATCCTCTTGTAAGTGGCTATATGTCTGCATCCAATCTTGAGAAAGTCAAAGGAATGCCTGCTGTTTTTACCGGTAGAGGAGCAATATATTTCTGTGATAATCCAAATTTCAGAGCCTATTGGTTTGGCACATCACGTCTTTTTATGAATGCAATATTTTTCCGCGAATTGATGCCAAACGCAATGATTCAGACCAAGTAACAGATATGATCTCTTCTGGGAAGACACTCCAGCGATAGATCTTTACCTACCGACACCCCTATCTCGCAAAGCGACTTGAATGATTCATCGTATGCAAGGTCAGGGGTGTTGTTATTTTCGCTAAGATGGCACAGATATATGTTCTTAATAGCAGGATTATAAATTTGCTTTAGAGCTCCGGCTGTCTCCTTGTTACTTAAATGACCTCTGCCACCTTTTATGCGATTAATCAGCATTAGTGGATATCCTCCTTTTTCGAGCATAGTGCAGTCGTAATTTGATTCAATTATAAGATTGTGTGAAAGTTTGCAGAAGTCAATCACTTTTTGTGTCATCCTGCCAATATCTGTAACGAATGTAAATTTTTCACCCTTAAAATCAATGTGATAGCCTAAGGTTTCGGTAGCATCATGAAAAACTTCGAATGCTGTAATATTTACCCCTTTAAAGGAAAATGCCACCTCTTTTTCGATCTCTTTTATAAATCCATTTTTAATACCCCTCGTTGCGGGATGTGTGCTCAATGACTTTAGTATCGGGCCGGTAGAGATAAAGGGTTTGTTATATCTTTCAACAATTGCTTTGAGATGCCTTACGTGATCTGAATGGTCATGAGTAACCAGAATAAGGTCAATAGAGTCTATTGGAATTGAATATTCAGCAAGTCTCTTTTTTATTGATCTGGGCCCTAATCCGGCATCAATTAAAACAGAGGCAAACTCATCTCCAATGTAATAACAATTACCGCTGCTACCGCTTGCAAGGCTAATAAATCGGATCATATCAATTTTTCAACCTCAGTTTTTAAATTCATATCGTGGTTAAAGAGTAGTGTATGAAAGCCCAAGCACTGTGCTGTTTGAATATTTGCCGGAGAATCGTCAATAAAGAGAGTTTCAGAGGCTTCAAAAGATGCATCATTTGCCATCTTTATAAATATATCACTATCAGGCTTGGCCATTTTCATCTCATAAGAGAGAAAAAGTTTATCAAAATAATCATTAATTGTCAGATTGCCTTTATTGAAGAAAGGTCTGACAACTCTCATTGCTATCTCATTTGTGTTGCTTAGCATATACAACCTGAACTTTTTCTTGAGTGAGATGAGAAATTCAAGTTTGTCATCAGATATTACTTCGAGAAACGACCCCATTGCAAAATCTATCTGATCATTTGTTACTTCATTCTCAATATAACTTCTTAAAATGTCCCTAAATTCACTAGTTGTTATAGCTCCTTTTTCATATTCGAGAAAAAACCCTCCCTGCACATATTCGTTTAGTATTTTCCCAAAATCGTCAAATCCGATTGCGTGAAAGGCGTCTTCGCAAGCTCTCCTGTTTAAAGGCACAAGAACACCTCCAAGATCAAATACAATGTTTTTTATCATAAAACTCCTGTTCAAAATTTATAGGGGTATCTGAAAATACCCTTTTCTGTGATTATGGCACTTATCAGTTGTGATTTTGTCACATCAAATGCCGGATTGTAAACACTTATGTTCTTAGGTGCCATTCTCTCTGAATACCACATTTCAGTCACCTCTTCAGGTGAGCGTTGTTCAATTACGAAACTGTCGCCTGTTAATGAATCATTATCAATTGTTGTTGAAGGACCTGCAACATAAAATGGTATTTTGTAGTATGAAGCCAGCACAGCTATTGAAGATGTGCCGATTTTGTTTGCAGTGTCTCCGTTGCGAGCTATTCTGTCACAACCGGTAATTACAGCGTCAATTTTACCCTCTGACATGAGTGAACTGACCATGTTGTCACAAAGTAGAGTTACATCAATCCCTGCTCTCATTAACTCAAATGAGGTTAATCTTGCTCCCTGCAGTAAAGGTCTGGTTTCGCATGAGTAAACTTTTATATTCCAACCCTTTGATTTTGCAAGATAAATTGGAGCTAGTGCAGTTCCATATCTGGAAACTGCAAGGTGACCCGCATTGCAGTGTGTAAGTATTGACATTGAAGGCTTCAACAGGTTGATTGCATTTTTAGCTATCTCAAGATTAGAACCAATATCTTCATTTTTAATTAATTCTGCCTCCTCTCTGAGCTTTTGATTTATCTGCTCAACTGTAATATTTTTGTCTTTCGATATTTTTAAAAACCTATCCTCCATTCTATTAAGGGCATTTGATAGGTTTACGGCAGTAGGCCTTGTCTTTAGAAGAAGGTTTTTGATTCTTGCGAACTCATTGTGGTAATCATTTATACTCTTTATCCCTGAATTACACATTAGAACAGAGAGTCCGTATGCAGCTGCTATTCCTATAGCAGGGGCCCCTCTAACCTTTAGAGAGCAAATCGCATCTGTAAAGTCCTCTTCATTTTGCAGAATGATAAAAACCTCCTCATTAGGCAACTTTGTCTGATCAAGAATTTTTAATCCCAGACCGTTGTTGCATATTGATACTGAATCGTATTCAAAAAGGGCTTCATCCATTATGCTTCTTTTTTAATAAATCATCTCTTAGCTTAATCAAACGCTTAATTCCTTCTTCATCAAGCTTAACCGGGATATCTCCTCTGGTTGAAATTAAGTGACATATTTTACAATGGTGTTCAAACACTTCAGTTCTCCACCAAGCATCTCTTAAGTTCTCTCCCCAGGTTATAAGACCATGATTCCTAAGTAATATAACCTGTCTGTTTATACATTCCTTCTCCATTTTTTTTGCAAGTTCAGGCGACCCCGGCATAATAAAGGGAATATCACAAATCTCTCCTGTCCATATAAGGGTTTCAGGACTTGTTTCAATAAGCGGTGTCGATTTTGTATAGGCATATGAGCATACATAAGGAGGGTGAGAATGTATTACTGCCCGGGCTTTAGGATTTGTTCTGTACACTGCAAGGTGGGAAAAGAGCTCAGAAGATGCACTCTTTAAACCGTACAAGTGTTTACCATTAATGTCAGTTATTACCATATCTCCATACTCGAGTGACCCTTTTGATTCAAGTGTGGGTGTTGTAATAATTATATCTTCATCTGTTTTAACCGAAAGATTACCACCGTTCGCATCTGCAAATCCTTTTTGGTAAAGCAAATGCGAAAATGTTGCCAGTTGTTTTGCAGCCAGGGTGTATCTTTCGGGTATCGCATTCATTTAGAGTACAGATATCAGTCCAGTAAAAAGCTTTGTCATTTTATCAGCGGCCTTATTTGCTGCATCTACAACATCGTCTCCATCATTAACAAAATCTTCAGAGAAGCCAAATGCCTCATTTGTTATTACAGAAACTCCAAAAACCGGTATTGATGAGTGTCTTGCAATAATAACCTCAGGAACAGTTGACATACCCACAGCGTCTGCTCCTATTGTCCTGAAAAATGAGTATTCTGCAGGAGTTTCATAAGTTGGTCCGGTTCCGGCAAGATATACCCCTTTGTGAACAAGAATATTGTTATTAGCAGCTATCTCTTCTGCCATTGAGATGATTTTTAGATCATAAGGGCGTGTCATATCAGGAAATCTCGGGCCAAAATCATCAAGGTTTTTTCCGATTAGTGGGTTTGGCATAAGATTAATGTGGTCCTTCAGTATCATCAGGTCCCCTACTCTGTATTTCTCATTTACTCCTCCTGCTGCATTCGAAACAAAAAGGTATGATATGCCTAGCACCTTCATTACCCTTACAGGAAGGGTAACCTGATCCATTCCATATCCTTCGTAATAGTGAAACCTGCCCTGCATGGCAATTACAAATTTACCTCCAAGAAGACCGGCAATCAGATTGCCTTTATGCCCTACTGCAGTAGAGGTGGCAAAATGAGGTATTTGACTGTATGGTATAACCGTCTTGTTTTCAATCTTTTCTGCCAGTTCTCCCAGTCCACTGCCAAGTATTATTCCTGCAAATGGTTTATCACTGCCAATTTTTGATCTCACAAATTCAGCAGCCTCTTCAATCCTTTTTAGAATATTTAAATCCATATCTCTTTTATTTAATAGATTTATGTTATAATAACTTCTTATAAAGCCTATTAACATTGTCTAGTATCTCGTGTTCTCCTTGAACAAACCGTTTTTCCATCAACACTTTACCGTTGCAAATTACAGTATCTACACATGAGCTGTTCGCAGAATAGATAAGATTTGCATAGAAGCTGATATTTGGCGTAAACGCATATGAATCTGTATCAATTATTGTAAGATCTGCCAATGCTCCCTCCTTAATAACTCCGGTATTTAGTCCAAGGGCTATACCCCCGTTCCTGGTAGTAAGATTCATTAGTTCGTCAAGTGGCATGGCGGTTGGATCTCCTCTCCACCCTTTCTGAAGTAGTGCAGTCGTTTTCATTGTTTCAATCATGTCAAGATTGTTTGAAGATGCACACCCGTCAGTTCCCAGGGTAACCGTCACTCCTGCGTCGCGAAATTCGTTGTACCTGAATTTATATCCTGATGCAATTTTAAGGTTTGAGTTAATGTTATGTACAACCTTAACATCTCTTTTTGCAAGTATCTCCATATCTTCGTCGTCAATCCAGAGACAGTGGGCAGCAATTGTGTTAGCCCCTAGAACACCCAGTTTGTCAAGATATTTTGTTGGAGTGAGACCGTGTTTTGCTATTGAATCTTCGTTTTCTCCTTTGGTTTCAGAGATATGGATATGTACAAGTAACCCATTTGCTTTTGCAAATTCAGCACCCCAAACCAACATCTCTTCAGAGACACTGTATGGTGAGTGCAGACCAATTGCAAAACGATTGATTTTGTTCCACCCTGCAGATTCTTCGTATGCTTTTTGACAATCTTCCTTTATTTTATTCCAACGCTCCTTATCAAAGAGATCAAGAATTACAAACGGCTGTACGGAACGGAGTCCCATCTCCGAAGCAGCTTTAACTGCGTGTGAAAGGCTCCAGTACTGGTCATTAAAGCAGGTTGTTCCTGTTTTTAACATCTCAAGACATGCCAATTTTGTGCCCCAGTAAACCATCTCATCATTCAGTTTTTTTTCTGTAGGCCAAATCTTTTTGTATAACCAGTCCATTAAGAGCATATCTTCACCGATACCCCTCATTAAGGTCATTGCAGCATGTGTATGCATGTTTACAAAACCGGGTATTAATGTCTTATTTTTACCTTCAATTACCTTGTCTGCGACTAAGTCAATTCTCTCCGAAATCTTTTCGATTGTATCACCTTTGATAAGTATGTCTGTGACTTTATCGTCAAGTGTTATATTCTTAATTAATATCGAATTCTCCATTTAATTTTTAAAATTTTCCAAAAATAGTCATTTTTGAGCCAATATTTAAAAAAACTCTCTGTAGGATAATTAAGTAACTTTACAATAAAAATGAAAATTCTCTGGTTAAACATAAACTCTTCCTATTCTCATACATCTCTCTCAATTCCCGCTCTTCATGCACAGTTAAAGGAATCCGATGAGTCTGAAATAGAGTGGAAAGTTATATCTGGTACAATTAACAGAGATATCTCATTATATGTTGCAGAAATTTTTGAATTTAAACCTCATCTCATACTCTCAACCGCATGGCTTTTCAATCACAATTATCTTTATTCTCTGCTTATAAGGTCTAAAGCACTCCTGAAAAACACCTCAATAATCCTGGGAGGGCCTGAATTCCTTGGTGACAACTATGAATATTTATCCCGAAACAGCTTTATTGATGCTGTATTCAGGGGTGAAGGCGAAGAGATTTTTCCTGTCTTTATAGAGATGTTTGTAAAAGGGATGAATTGGTTCTCTTTGCCCGGGTTTTGCCATATAGACCAAAATGGTGGTTATATTGATAATGGAGTGGCAGAGGTTCAGAATTTTTCTGCTCTCGAAGTACCTGAGAGTTCTTCTTTTTTTGAATGGGATAGGCCATTTGTTCAGATTGAAACCTCCAGAGGATGTTTTAACAGATGTTCTTTTTGTATTAGTGGTAACGGTAGAAAAATTGACAATATTCCTGTCTCTTTATTAAAAGAGAGGTTAAATAAGGTTAAGGCGAGAGGGATTAAAGAGGTCAGAGTTCTGGACAGAACCTTTAATGCCAATCCTAAACGGGCCATCTCACTCCTGAATATGTTTGCCGGGTACTCGCCCTATATAAAATTTCATCTGGAGATACATCCCTCTCTTCTTAATGAAGAGATTAAAGAGTCTCTTGTGAAACTTCCCCCTGATCTTTTGCACATTGAGGCCGGTATGCAAAGTCTTGACAATAAGGTTATATCGGAGTGCAATCGATTCGGAGATGTTGACACTTCATTCGAAGGCCTTAAGTTTCTTGTGCAAAACACCCCATTTGAGATACATACAGATCTTATCTCAGGCCTCCCTTTTTATACCTTCGACCGTTTAAAAACAGATGTAAGAGAATTGGTATTATTAAACCCGGAGGAGATTCAACTTGAATCTTTAAAGCTTTTACCAGGAACAAAATTAAGAGATAGTGCATCTGAATATGGAATCTGCTTTTCTCCTCTCCCCCCGTATGAGGTTCTTCAGACAAGTCACATCTCATTTGATGAGCTGTTAAAGGCAGATACTTTATCAAAAATTCTGGAGATATTCTTTAACGGAAAAATTCTCAAAGAGAGTTTTGTTAAATTGTGCAGTGAAAATAAAAATTTTCTTGAACTGATAATTGAATATTATGACAATACTCAATTTGATTATAACTCAGGTGAAGAAAAAAAAGCCCTGTTGTTGTGGAATTTTTGCCAAAGTCACTTCAAAAGTTCACAAGAGTATATTGTAAAAGAGTGGGTTTGCAGTGGCTATTCTCATCACAAAGGACCAGGTAGTTTTTTAAAAATTTGGAAATTTGGTGACAAAACAATTAACCCTGTTTTTAAAACTGACAGTAAAGAAAATTACTACAAATTTTTAGATTTGGACAAAAAGAGATTTTGGTTTATATTTAATAAAACAATTAACAGTTATAAACCAATTTCAATTTTTATTGAAATATTATAAGCAATAAGGCTAAATTAGGTTACTTTTTTATATTTTTGCAATCAAAATTCAAAATATGATCACAAAAGAGCTTATCTCTCCCAAAAGCATAGTAGTAGTCGGCGGTTCCGAAGATACTCACAAACCTGGTGGTAACGTACTTAAAAACCTCATAGACACAAAGTTTTCCGGAAATCTATACGTTGTTAATCCAAAATCTGAAAAAATTCAGGGGGTTGTAAGCTATCCGACAGTTGAAGAACTCCCGCAGGTTGATCTTGCAATTCTGGCAATACCGGCTTCGATGTGCGTCTCTGCAGTTAAGACTCTTTGTAATAAAAAGGCTTGTAAAGCAATAATAATTTACTCCTCTGGTTTTCATGAGTCCAGCAGTGAGGGGGCCTTGCTGGAAAAGGAGATTGTAAAAATTGTAACCAAAGCAGGAGCATCTCTAATAGGCCCTAATTGTATAGGTGTTCTTACTCCCGGTTACTCAGGTGTTTTCACAAAGCCTATTCCCAGATTAAACCCAATGGGTGCTGATATTATATCAGGCTCAGGAGCTACAGCAGTATTTATTATTGAAGCTTCAATCGAATTGGGCCTTACATTCTCATCAGTTTTCTCAGTCGGAAACAGCGCTCAACTTGGAGTAGAGGATATTCTTGAATATCTTGACAATACATATGTCCACGGCAAGAGTTCTCCTGTTAAGCTTCTATATATTGAAAGTATTAACAAACCTGAGAAGTTGCTTAAACATTCACAATCACTCATCAAAAAGGGAGCAAAAATTGCCGCAGTTAAGTCGGGTTACAGCGAAGCAGGCAGCAGGGCAGCATCTTCTCATACGGGTGCTCTTGCAAGCCCGGACAAAGCAGTTTCGGCACTCTTCACTAAGGCGGGAATCATCAGATGTTACAGCAGAACAGAACTTGTTACTGTTGCCTCTGTACTGATGTACCCTAAGCCAAATGGCAAAAGAATGGCAATAATTACACATGCCGGTGGGCCGGCTGTTATGCTGACAGATGTACTATCTGCAAACGGGATTGATATTCCTGAAATTTCAGGACCAAAAGCCGACGCACTACTTGCCAGATTGTTTCCGGGGTCATCTGTTTCAAATCCGGTAGATTTTCTTGCGACAGGCACAGCGGTCCAACTCTCAGATATAATTGATGCTTGTGAAAAAGATTTTGATGTAGACTCAATGGCGGTAATATTTGGCTCTCCGGGACTTACAACTGTTTATGATGTTTATGATGTTTTGATAGACAAAATAAAAAAGTCAAAAAAGCCTATTTATCCTATTATGCCTTCGGTGGTAAATGTTAAAGATGAAATAGAGCATTTCCAGAATAAAGGTGGTATCTCGTTCCCTGATGAAGTTGCTTTTGGCTCTGCTTTAGCTAAGGTATTAAATCAAAAAACCAACCCTGACAAATTTGACCTTCCGCCGGTTGACACAAAAATGATAAGGTCTGTAATTGATAACTCCTCTGACGGATATTTGGATCCTGAAGATGTTCAGATTTTACTTGACGCAGCAGGCATATCTCGGGCTAAGGAGATAGTAGCCAAAACTGAAACGGCTCTGAGAAAAGGGGCTAAAGAAATTGGATACCCTCTGGTTATGAAGGTAGTAGGCCCTGTTTATAAATCCGATGTAGGAGGAGTTGTGCTGGATATAACAGACGAAGAGACCCTTGTGATTGAGTTTAACAGGATGATGAAAATTGACCAGACAACTGCAGTTCTAATTCAGCCGATGCTCTCAGGAACACAAATTTTCATCGGTGCTAAAAGAGAGGACAAATTCGGACATCTTATAATGTGTGGTCTTGGGGGTATTTTTGTTGAGGCTTTGGGAGATGTAAACACTTCACTAAATCCGGTTTCAAAACAGGAGGCCTCAGAAATGATTCAAAACCTTAAAAGTTACTCACTCATAAAAGGAAGCAGAGGACAGGAGGGAGTTAATGAATTCCTCTTTAGTGAGGCCATAAGAAGAGTATCTGCACTATGTAATTTTGCACCTGAGATATTTGAAATGGACCTCAACCCTCTTCTCGGAAACTCTAAACAGGTTATTGCAGTAGATGCAAGAATACGTATTGAAAAACAAATAAAGAATTAAAATGACAATAAAGACCGGCTTTAATCGTTTGCCAACAAAATGGAGAGAATCAACTCCTGTGACCAGGGGTTTTGTTGTTATTATATTGATTGTTATAATTGGTATTATTGTACGGTGGCGTTTTATTATTGACGAGGCATGTAACGGATTTAAATATTTTTCTAAATAATTATACATATTTTATCAAAATTGCTTTCACTTTTAGATATAATATTATATTTTTGTAAATAATTATAAACTTAATCACAAAATAGAGATGGCACTTAGAGGAGCTATTGTGGTGGATACAGAAAAATGCAAGGGATGCAGCGTATGTCTTGTAAATTGCCCCACCAATACCATTGCTTTAGCCAAAGAGGTAAACAGCAAAGGATATAATTTTGCCTATATGGCATATCCTGAAAATTGCACCGGATGTACAAACTGCGCCACAGTTTGTCCTGACACATGCATAACAGTATACCGGGTTAAAGTATAACAGTAAAAAATAATTTATTATATGGCAGAACACATTTTAATGAAAGGTAATGAAGCAATTGCCATCTCAGCTATTAGAAACGGTTGTGACGGATACTTCGGTTACCCTATTACTCCCCAGTCAGAGGTTATGGAGACCCTGATGGAGGAAAAGCCCTGGGAGACAACCGGAATGGTTGTACTTCAGGCAGAGAGTGAGACCTCATCAATCAATATGTTGTACGGAGGTGCCTCATGCGGTAAAAAAGTTATGACATCGTCAAGCAGCCCCGGCTTGAGCCTTATGTGTGAAGGATTGAGCTATCTTGCAGGTGCTGAATTGCCTTGCGTTGTAGTTAATGTTGTGCGTGGTGGTCCCGGACTGGGTACCATTCAGCCAGGTCAGGGTGACTACTTTCAGGCATGTAAAGGTGGCGGACACGGTGACTACAAAATGGTAGTTCTTGCCCCATCATCGGCGCAGGAGATGTATGATTTTGTTGATCTTGGATTTGATCTTGCCTTTAAATATTTAAATCCTGTTTTGATTCTTGCCGACGGAGTCGTTGGTCAGATGATGGAAAAGGTAGAGCTAAAACCTATGAAGCCGCGGTGGAGCGATGAGTTTATAAAGTCAACTTTCAAATGGGCAACCACCGGCAAAACTCCTGACAGAAAACAAAATGTTATAACATCACTAGCCCTCGATGCAGCAGTGCACGAAAGACTCAATCATAAACTGCAACTTAAATACAAGCAAATGCAGCAAGAAGATGTTAGATTTGAAACATTTATGTGCGATGATGCCGAACATGTTATTGTTGCTTACGGATGTATGGCACGAATCTGCGAAAATACCGTTGAACTTGCACGTAAAGAAGGAATTAAGCTTGGTCTTTTGCGTCCGATAACTTTATTCCCCTTCCCTACAGATGAGATTAACAGACTTGTCCCTCAATTAAAAACCATGATGTCTGTTGAGCTTAGTGCAGGTCAGATGGTAGAAGACGTAAGACTGGCAGTAAACGGCAGAGTACCTGTTAACTTTTTTGGAAGACTGGGAGGTATTGTTCCTTCTCCTGAAGAGGTGTTCGAAGCATTTAAAAAAGAGATCAAATAATTAAAAGTATTAGAGATGGATCTTAAAGATATAATTAAGCCGGAAAACAGGGTTTACGCCAAGACTCCGGTCCTTACCGAGAACGTAATGCACTACTGCCCGGGATGCTCTCACGGAACTGTTCACAAAATCATTGCAGAGGTCATAGAAGAGATGGGAATACAAGAAAAAACAATTGGTATTTCTCCGGTTGGATGTTCAGTATTCGCATACAATTACGTTGATATTGACTGGCAACAGGCTGCACACGGAAGAGCTCCTGCAGTGGCAACAGCTACAAAAAGGCTTTTCCCTGATAAATATGTGTTCACATACCAAGGTGATGGCGACCTTGCATCCATTGGCACAGCTGAGATTATGCACGCCTGCAACAGAGGCGAAAACATTGTGGTAATATTCATTAATAATGCCATTTATGGTATGACAGGAGGTCAGATGGCCCCTACAACCTTGATTGGAATGAAAACCTCAACTTCTCCTTATGGAAGATCAGAAGAGTTGCATGGAAATCCTTTGAAAATCACGGAACTTATTGCTCAGCTTGATGGAACATGCTTTGTTACCAGACAGTCAGTCCAGACAGCTGCGGCTGCAAGAAAGACAAAACGTGCTATTCGCAAAGCTTTTGAAAACTCAGGTCAGTCAAAGGGGACCTCATTTGTAGAGGTGGTGAGTGCATGTAACTCAGGATGGAAATTATCACCTGTAAAAGCCAATGAATGGATGGTAGAGAACATGTTCCCTCAATATCCACTAGGTGACATTAAAGACAGATAAAAAATACAGCAAATATGAAAGAAGAGATAATAATTGCAGGATTTGGCGGACAGGGAGTTTTATCAATGGGTAAAATTCTTGCCTACTCCGGTATAATGCAAAATCAGGAGGTAACCTGGATGCCATCATACGGCCCTGAAATGAGGGGGGGAACTGCCAATGTAACAGTTATCCTCAGTGATAAAAAGATAAGTTCACCCATATTAAGCAACTTTGATACAGCAATTATCCTGAACCAACAATCGCTGGATAAATTTGAAAGTCAGGTTAAGTCGGGTGGATTACTTATATATGATCCGAATGGAATTACCAGACATCCGGTACGTAAAGACATCACTGTTTGTACGATAGATGCAGTAGATATTTCTGCTGATCTTGGAAATTCAAAAGCTTACAATATGGTAGTGCTGGGAGCGTTTTTAAAGAAAAAGCCAATTGTAACACTGGAAAATGTAATTAAAGGTCTTAAAAAATCGATTCCCGAAAGGCATCATTCTCTGATACCTATGAATGAGAAGGCAATCAGCATAGGAATGGAAAAAGTTAACGATCTTAACAAAATCTGATAACCTGTACCAAACTTTTAATGCTCCCTCTTTGTTAATCAAAGTGGGAGCATTTTTTATTTATATACATTTTAATTATTATCTTTGCGTTGCTACGAAAGATAATGAGCACAGAATATCAATCAGTCATAAACGGACTAAAGTCAAAAATTGAGACGATAATCTCAAAATACGAACAAGTTGCGGCACAAAACCACAAGTTGTCCCAGGAGCTCATTATCTGCAAGGCAGAAGAGGAAAAAAATATTAACAAAATAAAGGAACTGGAAGAAAAAGTAAACAAATTACAATTGGTTGAAGCTTTCAAGACATCATCAACCGATGTTAAGGAGGCAAAGCAAAAGATTGGTAAAATAGTGAAAGAGATAGACAAGTGTATAGCTCTTTTAAATGATTAAGCAATGGAACAACAATCGATACAAATCAGCATCGCTGACCGCTACTACCCACTGAGAATCCCAGCTAACGATGAAGAGAAGATCAGAGCAGCGGCCAAGATAATCAACGAAAAAATTGCACTCTATAAGAAGAGATATGCAAATCGTGATACCCAGGATGCTCTTTCAATGGCTCTGTTGCAATTTGTAATCAGGTTAATTGAGGCTGAACAAAAAGAGGAAGCCAATCAAATAACTGAAGATTTGCGTTCACTCGACACACTTCTTGACGAATACATTAAAATCAATCTTAGCTGATTTGGCCATTTTAGTTTAGCCGTTGGTTTAGCTCTTTGCCAAAATCAACACTATTAAAATACCGAGCCAACTCGATGATCAAAAACAGGCCTATTTACCCTCGGGGATTCCGTTTACGGGACGTTGGACGTTTGCGATCACTAATCGGAGCTCAAATCTTGTTTATAAGATTTTAGCCTAAACAGCTAGATCAACGGCTTTTTTAACTCGCTCAACACATTACATATATATAAAATTTAAAATGGAAATTATACTAACTATTTTGCTTCCCGCACTGGCAGGCTTTGGCGTTGCCTATTATGTGGGAAACAACATTATCCTTAAAAGAAGAAGAGACGAAATATTAAGATGTGCAGAACAAGACGGTGAGAATATTAAAAAAGAGAAGATTTTTCAAGCCAAAGAGAAGTTTCTGCAACTCAAATCCGAACACGAACAACAGATTCTCGAGCGCTCAAACCATGTAATTCAGCAAGAGGCAAAGTTTAAGCAACGAGAATTGGTGCTTAACCAGCAAAATGCCGAAGTTCAAAAAAAGACGCGAGAAGTTGACGCTATAAGAGAAAATCTTAAACTTCAGCAGGAAATTGTAGAAAGAAAAGGTGAAGAGTATGAAAAATTAAGGCAGGAGGCTATTCAAAAAATCGAAAATATTGCAGGACTTTCGGCTCATGATGCTAAAAATCAGCTCATAGAAACAATGAAGTCTGAGGCAAAAAGTCAGGCAATGTCATATGTAAGTGAGGTAATGGATGAAGCCAGACTTACTGCAAGTAAAGAGGCAAAAAGAATCATTATCAATACAATCCAGAGAATTGCACCTGAAACAGCAATTGAAAATGCCGTTACTGTTTTCAATATTGAGAGCGACGAAATCAAAGGAAGAATTATTGGAAGAGAGGGTAGAAACATCCGTGCGCTTGAAGCAGCAACCGGTGTAGAAATTGTTGTTGACGACACACCTGAAGCTATTCTTCTTTCGGCATTCGATCCTGTTAGAAGAGAGGTTGCCCGTTTGGCTCTTCACCAGTTGGTCACTGATGGACGTATTCACCCGGCAAGAATTGAAGAGGTAGTTGCTAAAGTCCAGAAACAACTTGATGATGAAATTCTTGAAACCGGAAAAAGAACCTGTATTGATCTTGGCGTTCATGGCTTACACGTTGAGTTGGTAAAACTCATTGGCAGAATGAAATATAGGTCATCTTATGGTCAAAACCTTCTTCAGCACTCAAGAGAGGTTGCAAATATTGCAGCAACTGTTGCATCTGAACTTGGTCTTAATCCTAAGATTGCAAAAAGGGCCGGTTTACTGCACGATATTGGAAAGGTTTCCGACGAAGATCCTGAATTGCCACATGCGATACTTGGAATGAAGTTGGCCGAAAAATATAAAGAAAAACCAGAAATTTGCAACGCTATCGGTGCCCACCACGAAGAGACCGAGATGAATTCTTTAATATCTCCGCTTGTACTTGTGAGTGATGCAATTTCGGGATCAAGACCCGGAGCCAGAAGAGAGGTAATTGAATCATACATAAAAAGGCTTAAGGAGATGGAAGATCTAGCACTCTCCTACCCTGGAGTAACTAAATCATACGCTATTCAGGCAGGAAGAGAACTTAGGGTTATAGTAGGTAGTGAATATGTTTCTGACAAAGATTCTGAGCAACTATCGCTTGATATCGCAAAGAAAATTCAGGACGAACTTGTTTATCCGGGTCAGGTTAAGATAACTGTAATCAGAGAGACCCGTTCAGTAAGTTTCGCTAAATAAACCGCTGTACACTTTGTGATTACAGCTTAATAACTAAAATGTGCCAACATCATTCAATGAAGTTGGCACATTTTAATTTAGTTGATATACTAATATTTACACAAAAGCGTCGTGGAGGATTGTGTTATTCGCCAAAAAGTATTTTGTAATCTTTTTCTGCTGCTCTTTTAACCAAGTTTTCCGGAACAAATTTCCATTGGTTTAGTCTCTCTGGTGTTATAGAGCCATCACGTTTTAATTTATTGTAAAGCATCTCTCTTATATCTGACAAACGCTCTACAATTCTGCCTTCAAGCTCCTCTTTTGGAATACCTGCGCCAAGTTCAAGCATGTCGCCACCTCCACTTGCCCTGTATGAAGAGAGGGCAACCTTGTATCTCTTTTTAAAGTCAAAAGGTTGACCGTTGCTATCTGAGATAATTAAAATTCTTTCACCATCTCCTTTCGTAGCATCAACTTCATATATCAGGCCTGCTGCAGAATCAAAATTAAAGAATATATTTTTAAACCTGCCTCTGTCACCTCTTCCTCCAATGTTAAGCTGTAAAAATGGGGTGTTATTTCCAGCCATTTTATTAACCCATTTTGAGTATGAGAATTCAAGGTAGTTTTTAATCTCTTCTCCGGTTAGTTCAATAACATATAGTTGATTTTCGTACGGATAGATGTTTAATAAATCCTGGAAATTCAAATCGCCGGCTTTAACCGTAACATCCATCGAAAGTGGTGCTACAAAAGAGATTTCGGCTCCGGAATTTTCAAGTTGTAATGTATGAATCATATCGATATACTCCGAAGACCCAAAATATGCATCTCTGGTTGTAATGCTTTTGGTAAGAGATCCTACATGTGTGTTGGTAAACGCCTTGATATTGTTAAAACTCTCTTTAAAGTAGTTATTGTACTCTTTATCGGGTTCAATTTCTCTCATGGAGATTAAAGCGCCCTCAATGTTTTTTGAAATTATCTGCCCATCGGAAATTCCAATTTTTACAGAGGCATGTGACAGAGAACTGGCTCTTGATCCGCCCTCCATTACCCAAACGGGCCTGTCTCCATTATAGACAACCTCTGCAGTGCTCCTATGGTCATGTGCGGCAAAAACGATATCTATACCACTTACATTTGACGCAACATACCTTGCCGGATTTTCCAATGAATTCTCTTCTGTTGTTCCGAGGCCTGCGTGTAAAGCTGCAACAACCAAATGAGGGTTCTCTTTTGTTTTAACATACTCAACCCAATACTCCAATGATTTTACAATCTCTTGAAATTTGATGCCTTTCCACAAATCAGGAGAAAGCCACTTTGGAATGTTGGGATTGGTCATTCCTATGATTGTTATTTTTATTCCGTCTCTTGTAACAATTGTATATGGTTTAAAATAGGGTTTATTGCTCTTTTCATCTATTGCATTGGCCGCCAAATAGGGAGCCTTCATCTCTCTAATAATTTTATTATAAACTCTTGGACCTGCTTCGATATCATGATTACCTACGACTACGGCATCGTAATCAAGATAATTCATCACCTCTGCAAATATGTGATTAGAAGCTGTATCAATAAAATTGAAGTAGAAGACAGAGTTGTCACCTTGTAGGTGATCTCCCAGGTCAAGAAGAACTATCCGCCTCTCTGAATTCAATCTTGCATCTCTTATATATGTAGCGACAGATGAGAGCGAGTAAGGGTGTGCTATATTTTGGGGAGTCTGAGGGTTTTGTGGATTTTCGGTGTAAAGAGAGTCGAACAGTCTTCCGTGCAAATCATTGGTAGCGTATATATCTATCAAATAAATACCGTCTTTGACCTTTTCTGAACAGGAGTGAATAAAAAGAGAAGATATAAGCAATAATAGAATAAAATTTATTTTTTTCATATGTTTTTTAATTATTAATATTCAATATTATAAGTGTCGGCATCCCTCCAAACAGGAAACTTCTCTCTGAATGAATCCAGTTTTGCCTTATCAATTTCAAAAGTATCATAATCGGAGTGCTCCATAATAGGTGTCAAATAATTGCCCTTAAAATCAACTATGAATTTTTGTCCGCTGTATTTGTTATTAGGGTCGCTACCCTTTCTATTAACAAATGCATAATAAGAAAGGTTTTCAATTGCTCTGGAACGACACATGGGTTCAATAACGCTATCCCTGGCAGCAGGCCAGTTTGCTATGTTAATAATCATGTCGTATGAGAGTTTTACGTTGCGGCTCCACACCGGAAATCTAAGGTCATAACAGATTTGGAGAAAAATGTTAAACCCCCTGAAATTAACTATTACAGGCTCATTGCCTTTTTTGAATAGACTTTGCTCTCCTCCTGGTGAAAAGAGGTGTCTTTTATCGTAATGAAAGTCACCCTCCGGAGTAACAAAAAGGAATCTGTTGTACAAATTATCACCCTCTTGAACAGGTATGGATGCCATTATAGCAGAGTCTAACCTTTTCGACCACCCCTTCATCCATTTGTGTGTGTTGCCATTTACACTCTCGGCATATTTGGCGCTAACGGAAAAACCAGTAGTGAAAAGTTCAGGGAATACAATTAGGTCTGGTCTATCTTTATCCTCGTTTATAATGTTCTCAAGTATTTTGTCAAAATTAACGAGGTTTATGGCAGGAGACTCCCATTTAATATCACAATTAACCAGCGCTATCTTCATTCAAAAAAAATTATGTTGTATATTGGAGCTCTCATTTCACAAAGATAACCTTAAATCGAAAACGAAAATAACAAAAGGTACTCAATGCTGGTTAAGTTTCATATTAATTACCCCACTAAATACGGTCAGGAGATCGTTTTGGATATTCACAAAGTTAAAGATGTAGAGTGTTCAGAGATATTTGCGTCAAGGAAAATGAATTATGTTAACGGTACTTGGATTTGTGAGGTTCCGGTAAATTATAATTTATCATTAAAATACCGTTATCGCCTGCTCGAAGCGAACACTCTTGATGTCAATGAAGCTGGATGTGACAGAGTATTGACTTTACCTAAAGGAGTGCAGATAAAAGAAGAATTACAACTAAAGGGTGAAACCCAACCGGATGATAAAATTCAACTAGAGGTTAGAGATGAGTGGAGGCATTATGATGATTATACTCCATTCTATGCAACAGCCTTTACAGAGGTTCTATTCGGGAGAAATTGGTCAAATAAAACAGATAATGGAAATTTAATTGTTAATGTCTATGCTCTTAATCTCCCCGATAATTCAATAGTTGTAATTTCCGGAAATTGTCAAACACTAGGTAATTGGGAGAGTTCACAAACAAAAGAACTTCATTACCAGGGTGGTGGATTATGGAGTATTAGTCTTAATAAAAGAGACCTTCCGGAAACTATTGAATATAAGTTTCTTCTAAGATCACATAACAATGAAGATGTGCTATATAGCTGGGAGGAGGGGTGCAACAGGACTTACAGAAACGAGCCAAATCAAATATCCGTCATAAATCACAATAGAATAAATATCTCTGTTCAAACTCCACGTATTGCCGGAACCGCAATTCCGGTATTTTCCATCAGGAGTAAAGATAGTTGTGGGATTGGTGATTTTGGTGACCTGCTTAAAATGGTCGATTTTTTGAGCGAAACTTCACAGAACGTACTTCAACTCCTACCTGTGAATGACACAACCGCAACTCATTCCGAAAAAGATAGTTACCCTTATAACGCTATCTCTGTTTTTGCGCTTCATCCGCTTTATCTTAACCTTAAGATGGCAGGAGAAATTTCTGATAATGAATTTATTGAAAATTTCAACATCGAGGCTTCTCTGCTCAACTCACTATCTGAAATCGATTATATTAGAACTGAGAGCTTAAAGTTGAGTTATATTAGAAAGCTGTTTGAGATGAACGGAGAGGAACTTTTGAATTCACCCGAATTTGAACTTTTTTACAAAGAGCACTCCTTTTGGCTCGCTCCCTACTCAATATTCTGCTATTTAAGAGATAGATATAAAACTGCAAACTTTAGATTGTGGCCAAACTTTTCTACTTATAATTATCAAGAAGTTAAGCTATTTTCTGAAAGAGATGAAGATTGCAAAAACGATATAAAAATATCTCTCTTTGTTCAATACCATCTATATAAGCAGCTATCCCAATTAAAAGCTTACGCTGCAAATAAAAGAATTATTATAAAGGGTGATCTTCCGATAGGAATAAGCAGAAATTCAGTTGAGGCATGGACTGACCCCTCTCTGTTTAATTTTGATATGCAGGCTGGGGCACCGCCTGATGATTTTTCTGAAAATGGTCAAAACTGGGGATTTCCTACCTATAACTGGGAGATTATGAAGCAAGACGGTTACATGTGGTGGCGAAAAAGGCTTGAATTCATGTCTCATTTTTTTGATGCTTTCAGAATTGACCATATACTTGGCTTTTTCAGAATTTGGGAAATTTCATTAAAATACCAAGACGGTCTTTCAGGAAGTTTTAACCCATCATATTCATATAATTCAGAACAACTTAGATATTTCAATCTGGAGAAAATTTCCGATAATTTGCTTAAAAATGGATTATTAATAGAATCTCCCCGGGAGAACATGAGATACATTCCAAAAATCAATGCTAAAAAAACGCAGTTCTATAAACTATTAAAGAATTCTGATCAAGAGGCGTTTGATATTTTATATAATCACTACTATTATCATAATAATGAGAGATTGTGGTCAGAAAGCGGGTTTATAAAATTACAGGAAATACTATCATTCACTCAAATGCTGGCTTGTGCCGAAGATCTTGGAATGATACCTGCCTGTGTGCCAAAAGTGCTTAGACACTTTAGAACGCTTACTCTTGAAATACAACGCTTTACAAAAGAGGGTGATCAAAAGCATGCAAATCCATCCCAATATCCATACTTCTCAATATGTACCACTGGTACTCATGATACTTCGACTTTAAGAGGTTGGCTAAACGAGGTTGGTGAAGAAGAGATTCAAGAAGAATTGAGACACGCCCTTGAAAAGGAAACAAAAACTAGCAATAAAAGAGAAATCCTAAGAGAGCTCTTAAGAATCAACCTCGATTCACCTTCGTTTGCAGCAATATTTCCGTTTCAGGACTGGTTTACCCTATCTGACACACTATCACAAAGAGATCCTGATCAAGAGAGAATTAATATACCTGCAGATCCCGATCATATCTGGAACTATAGAATGCATAAAACAATAGAAGAGGTTACCTGCGATAACCTCTTCAAAAATTCTTTAAAGACAATAATAGCCGATTCCGGGAGAAGATCACAAATTTAACTTTTCACCCTCAGAGTGCGCAACTACTACAGCGGCACATGTATCTCCGTGTACGTTTACTGCTGTTCGAGGCATATCACACAACTGTTGAACGGCCAAAATAAGCCCGATACCCTCTAGTGGTAACCCGACAGCACTTAGTACTACCGCGACCATTACCAGTCCTGCCATTGGAATACCTGCTGCGCCAATTGAAGCCAATACTGAGGTTAGAACAATAACAAACTGCTGCCCTATAGATAAATCGATGCCATAAGCCTGGGCAATGAATATTGCAGTAACTCCCTCATAAAGAGCAGTTCCATTCATATTGATTGTACTTCCCAATGGGAGTACAAAACTTGCAATCTTATTTGAAATTCCTGTTTTATCCTGTGATTCCTTGATGGTTAGCGGAAGCGTTGCCCCCGAAGAACATGTGGAGAAGGCTGTCAGCAGAGGAATAGACATCTGCTTTATATGTTTGTATGGGTTCAGTCTTGTAAAGCCAAATACCAAAGCAGGCAAAACTGCCCCTGAATGGATAATGCAACCTGCCCATACTACTGCTGTGTAAACACCCAAACTGCTTATTATACTAATTAATCTCTCATGATCACCGTTCTGGGCAGCAACAATATTGGAAACAATTGCAAAAACCCCAAGCGGTGTAAACCTTACTATGAAAAGCGTCATCTTCATAAACACATCAAATGCCGATGTGAAGAAGTCTGTCATAGTTAGAGATGATTTCTCATTGACCTTTGTTGCAAAAAAACCAAACAGAATTGCAAAGAATATGACGGGCAACATGTTACCCTTAGTCAAATCAACAAATATATTTTCGGGAATAATACTTACAATTTGATCTTTAAATGAAAGTTTAGTAACTGCAAGATCTGTCACCGTTTCGCTCAGATTAAGATCTGCTCCAATGCCTGGCTGAAAAATATTGACCAGCAAAACGCCAAGTGTTGTGGCCAGCAAAGTGGTTAGCAAATAGAACGAGAATGTTTTACCGGCTAATCTGCCCAAATCTTTGTATCCACCCAGACTTGAAACCCCCATTATCAGAGATGAAAAGACTATTGGAATAGAGATCATCTTTAAAGCTCTGATAAACATGTCACCCAGCCACTTAATTGATGGTGTAAATTCATGGAATAAAATTCCAAATGGCACTGCAATTATTATTGCAATCAGAATTTGCCAGTGTAGAGCAATCTTTTTCATTAACGAACCTGTTTTTTATATATTTTATTTAATACCAGCGCAATCGCTCCGTCTCCTGTTACATTGCAGGCTGTTCCGAAACTATCCATAGTTATATAAAGTGCTATCATAAGACCCGTAAGTGTTTGATCAAATCCAAGCATTGATTGCAGCAGTGCCACTGCTGCCATGATTGCACCGCCCGGCACTCCCGGTGCTGCAACCATAGTGATTCCCAACATCATTATAAAGCCTGCAAACAGATCAAAACCTGTATTCATCCCTGACATGTACATAACAGCAAATGCACAAGAAACAATCTTAAGCATGCTTCCCGAAAGGTGTATTGTTGCACACAATGGTATAACAAAATCAGCAATTTCGTCATCAACTCCGTTTTTCTTAGCCTGAGCAAGAGTTACAGGAATTGTAGCAGCCGATGATTGAGTCCCTAGAGCAGTAACATATGCAGGAAGCATTGTAATCAAAGCCTTTAAAGGGTTCTTTCCTGAAATAATGCCGGCCAGAATAAACTGCACCAAAAGGAGAATAATATGCATTGCAAATATTACCAGTATTATTTTAAAGAAGAGAGAGAGAACTGAAGATACCTGACCCTCTGCTCCTATTTTAAGAAATATGCCAAATATATAAAGAGGCAGCAATGGTATTATAACATCCTTAATAATTAAAATAATAATATCCCGAAACTCCCACAGAGCAGATCTTAACTTTTGGCCGTTCACTGCAGAGACCCCCAGCCCGATAACAAATGCAAGTACAAGAGATGTCGTTACACCCATAAGAGGTGGCATTTCAATAGAGAAAAAAGCTCCAATATTTTCAGCCAGTTCTATACCACTTCCGGTTAATGTCTCATCAGGATTAATAAGTAATGGTAATGACCACCTGGTAGTAAAATAGGAGAAGAATCCTGCAACAATTGTTGAACCGTAAGCTATAGCTGCTGTAATTGCCAGAAGTTTTCCTGCACCTTTACCCAAATCAGCGATCCCTGGGGCTACAAGGCCCAGAATAAGAAGCGGAATGATAAATCCCAGAAAATTCCCAAATATTCCATTGATTGTGGCAAATATTCTAACAACCCATAAAGGTGAGAAAAGCGAGAATAAAATACCAAGACAAATTGCAATAATAATCTTGGTTAAGAGCCCTGGTTTGAATTTTGTCATCATGTAAGGTTATCTCTTAAAAGATTTCTCTTCACCCTTCAAAACCCCAACTCCATATTCACCATTGGATTTTGACCAGGCTCTGTGCATAAGACCTGTATTAAAAACAAATGAGATATTTCCATTTTTGTCAACAGCGATTATTCCACCGCCAGAGCCTCCCATTGGATCAATTTTATTAAATATAACCTCATTCGCAGCAGCTTCAAGTGTCATCTCTTTGTATTCCATAAGAGCACAAATGTCATAAGCAACTACTCTTCTGATCCAGAATTCACCATGTCCTGTTCCTGATATTGCAGCTGTATTGTTATTTGCATATGTTCCGGCACCAATAATTGGTACATCACCTACCCTGCCCCACTTTTTACCCGACATACCACCTGTAGATGTTGCTGCTGCAAGGTTACCATATATATCCAGGGCAACACATCCAACAGTACCTCTGGGATCTGTTTGTTCTTTATTATCACGGATTCTGTTGAATTGCTCCTCTCTTTGTCTGGTTGAAAAATAACTGTTGTCTACAACCTCAAGGCCCATTGATTTTGCAAAAGATGAAGCACCTTCTCCTATTAGAAGCACATGCGCTGTACTGTCTTTTACAAGCCTTGCCGCCATGATTGGGTTCTTAATATCTTTGATTCCGGCAACTGCTCCTGCCATTAGATTAGAGCCATCCATTATTGCTGCATCCAGTTCGTGAGTTCCGTCAATAGTTTTTACGGCACCTTTTCCTGCATTAAAGAGTGGGCAATTTTCAAGATATATCACTACGCTTTCAACTGCTTCAATCGATGTTTTGCCTTCATTTAAAAGCATTTCACCGATTCTGATTGCCTCGAGAAGATGTTTTTCGTATTCAGCCTTTCTTTCTACAGTCATTGAAGATGGAGCGCCTCCGGCTCCTCCGTGAAGTGCTATTGCCCATTTTTTTGTTTCACTTTGGGAGAATGAGCTTATTGTCGCAATGGTAATCACCAGAGTGGTGAGTAAAGATTTCTTAATCATTGTTCAGTTTAGTTAGGTTTACAAATATAACATTTTTAGTGTTTTTGTCAGAAAATTAAAAGTTATTGTAAATAGAAAAGAGAGTGACTTTTAACAGACACTCTCCTTTCAGCAACAATACAAACTTAACCTTACTTTATAATTAACTCTTTTATAACATAGTCTGATGGAGAATACTTATCTAAAATAAAAAGAATATATCTTATATCAACTGCTATCGATCTTGAAATATCGTCGTCATATTTGTAGTCCGAAGCTACACCCTGCCAAATCCTGTCAAAATTTAGTCCAACAAGTTCTCCTTTTGAATTCAAAACAGGGGAACCTGAACTTCCACTTGTGGTATGAGCACTGGTTAAAAAATTAACGGCTAGTTTACCCTCTTTTGAAGCATAACTTGCAAATTCCCTGTTAAGTAACAGGTCTCTGATTTTTTTTGGCATATAAAAATCTGAGTCTTCAATATTGTTAAGATATTTTACATTTGCCCCTTCCAGATAAGTTGAACTTGTATACACGATACCATCAATGGCTGCTGTTCCTTTTACCTGACCATAACTGATTCTTTGTGAATTATTTGCATCAGGATAAAGCCTTTTATTTGAATTCATTTCCAACAATCCCGAAATGTAGATATTGTTCATTTCCAGCAATCTTGCCTGAAGTGCACCTCGTTGTCTGTTAATTCTATCAACATTAACCATATAGTAGCCAATGGACAACTGGTAAAGCGGGTCATTTTTGATCACATTAGCAACATCTCTATCATCACTTTCAAGAAATGCCAATAGTTTCACCTTGTCAGTAAATATTGACTTTTCGAATACCTCTTTAGTTAATAGCTCTATATCACCGTTATAATTTGAAATATATCTGACCATCGACTCCGGTTTAAACATATCAGGCATCTCCTTAAAATAGCGATAAAGCATATTACGGAACATTTTTCTGTCTACTTCGTAGTCCCAGTTGTTAAAAAACTGGTTTGTAAGCCCAATTAGCCTTGAAGCTTCTGAATTTGCTGCTTTTAAGTCCTGGTTCTTTCTTGAATAAATTGCAGCAAGTTTTTCAAATTTTCCAATGAAAGGGACAATTTCAGAACCATTAATTCCCGCTTCGTTAAAATAGATTTCAGCAAGGTTGTATTTTGATACCTCCTTATAATGTTCCTCCATCTTTTTAAGAATATCGCCATATTTTTCAACTCTATCTTTGTCTGATTTTACCCAATCAATAAATTTGTTCTCTTCATCCCTCTTTTTATTAACTAAATCCATCTTTGTTACCCCCATAATCTCTCCTTTCCACCTTAGGTAGCTATTACCTACTGACGAAAGTCTTGATGTATATCTGAATTTTAATTCTGGATTTTCATTAATTGCATTATTAAGAATTTCCATCTTATCTCTCCTGATGGCAACTCTGTGGGCATTATCTGTGTAGATTATCTTTTCAAGAGCAAATGATGGTATGTATTGCCGGGTTGAGCCGGGATAACCGGGTATCATTATAAAATCACCATCCTTAACCCCTTTTGAGGATATCGAAAAAAAGTGTTTAGGCTTATATGGGACATTTTTAGCTGAATAAGATGCCGGATTATTATCATTATTCGCATAAACCCTTAGAATTGCAAAATCCCCGGTGTGCCTTGGCCAACTGTAATTATCCTTGTCGCCCCCAAATTTACCAATAGCAAATGGGGGAGCGGCAACCATTCTGATATCTCTGTAAACGGCGTAAACATTCATAATGTACTGGCTGTTGCCAAACAAAGATTGCATTCTAACCTCGTACCTTGTGCCTTTAGTTGCACTCTTTGCTATCTCCTTCCCATTTTGATCAATCTTATCAAGTTTTTCTGAACCTGTTAAGCCCTCTGTCCCTTGGAGAATTGCATCAGTAACATCTTCCATTCTGATAAGTTGCTTCATTTGCAACCCGCGGCAGAGTGACTCTTCTGTTGGGTTTTTCGCCCAATAGCCATATTTTAAAAAATCATTCTTTTCGGTTGAAAACCTCTCAATATAAGAGAGTACAACATGATAGTTAGTAATAATCAGACCACTCCCGGAAATAAAACTCGCTGTTCCAAAACTTCTCAGATTGGCACCCTCTCCCATCAACCCTATTACTGCATCTTTAACACAAGCTTTATTAATGCTGTAAATCTCTTCAGCAGATAATTTTAATCCCATTTTTCTCATTTCTGCAAACTTCTGCTCTTTTAATAGCAGAGGAAGCCACATTCCCTCGTCAGCTTTTGCTTCAAAATTTGATAAAAAGGTTATTGATAATATAATAATAAGTAATCTTTTCATTCTGTTAATTAGTTTTCCTTTTGTGTATTGTGCTTTTAACCGTTGGTAATCAAAGAGAGCAGAAAATCATAATGACCGCGCTCACTGATAGCTTTCCTCTTCTTTTCCAGAATCTTTCTGGTCTTTTGTAACTGTCTGAATGCAGCCTCACTAACTATTACCGGAATTCCGGTAACTGCCTCATCGCCTCTTTTCTGAATAACTGAAATTGAACGTAGAGTCTGAATATAAACTATATGCAGATTTCTGTCATATATACTTAACTTGCCATCAATCTTCCACATATGTGAGTCAATGTCAGAGAGGTATTCGTTTATGTTGTACTCCTCGTTTAAAGGGTAACTGCTTGTTACAACCCTTGGTAAAATAAAGTTATTTAACAATGATGTCAATACTTCTCCTTGTCTTTTCATGACAGCATCTGTTTGAGAACCCATTATAGGAGTAAGATCTTTTCTGTCTAAATGGTGGGGTGCCTCCCTGAGATGTTTTAATACAAATTGAACAGCCTCTTTTTGTTTTGATTTTGAGACATTTTTGAATTTTACGGGGTTAACGGAGAGTGGCCCCTGTGTAACATATGTTCCACCTATATAGGACATCGTTAGTGTTATATATCTGAAATATTGCTTAGATAGAGCGTCATATCTGGATTCAATCTCCCTTGCTCCGCCCCCTGCTTTTGTTGTCCAGATTATGAGGCTGTCAAGTATTATCCGGGTGTTTAAAATACCGTTAGCTGATGAGACAATTATATCGTTGCCAAGAGATTCTGCCTGAGCGGCAGGATCTGGTGAAATTGGAGATGCAATAAATGGAGCAAATTGGTACATTGGATCATCTCCCTTTGATGTAAAGATTAAGTTTAAATCCGGTAATTCATCATCGGGTTTGGTAATTCCATGCAAATGTTTATAACCATATTCTATTGATAAATAGTCATATGGTCCTAATATCGGGGGTGTAAGTTTAACCCCTTTTTCAAGGTCTCCCGGTCTGGCAATGTGATTATTTCTGGCATAGTCCATTATTGAGGCAGTTGTGCCATATACAGCCGTAAAAGTAGGCGATCTGAGTGAATCTGTCGGGTAAGCATATGAACTCCTCATATTGTGTTGTAGGCCTAGCACATGACCTACTTCGTGAGCAATTGCATATCTTACCATCTCTCCCATTATCTTATCAGAATAACTAAGTGCCCTTGCTGAGGGATCAACAGCAGATGTCTGAGTAAATCTCCAGATGTTTATGAGATTGACTACATTATTCCACCATAAAACCTCACCGTTGATTATTTCACCGCTTCGTGGATCGGTCCAGATTTGTCCTGCTGCATTTGCCTCATCAAGAGGAATGTACCTGACAGCATTTATTGTTATATCGTACGGATCAAATGAAGGATCATCCGGAAATTCTTTTGCCACAAGTACATCTTTGAATCCAATCTTTTCAAATGCCAAATTCCAGTCTTCAATTCCCTGCTTTATATAAGGAATCCAACTTTTTGGGAAGTAGGGTTCAATATAAATCACAATGGGCTTTGATGGATTAACAATCTCACCTTTTTGGTGTTTTTCAATATCCTGAGGAGATGGTTCAATTCTCCACCTTGATATATATCTATTTGTGGCAATAGGATTTCCGGAACTAAAACTTTTTTTATTGAATGGTTGATACCCCACTCTATCGTCATTATACCTGGTCATTAATGGCTCTTTTGGCAGAAGAAGCAAAAAGTACTGTACTGTTATTGTAAATGTCTCTTTACCCCCTAAAAACTCATAATAACTTCTGATATTTACTCTGTTTTCAAACTCTTTAATAAATTGTATACCACTAAGTTTGGGTTCTAGTCTACCTTTTTTAACATTATCCGGAAGAGGCCAGGCAAGCTGAACCTCCTCCGAAAAGTATTTGGTTACATCAACTACAGATGCATCATTATTTGAATTTCTGGATTCAATGTCAAAAAGATTAACACCACCAATTTTCATATTTCTCTCAAGCACATCGTTAATTGGATCACCGGCCTTAGTGTCGACAAAATTGCTAACCTCCTCAATAAGCAATGTGCGGTTCTTTCTCGAAAATCTTACTAAAACAGGAGGTCTCCTCATCTGTCCTGCAGCATAAACCTTTGCATTGGGAGAGCTGATATCTACTATTCTTGAGCCAAACAGAATGTCTCTCCCAAGAATTGAATCCGGGATTTCAAACTTATAATTTCTTCCCTCCTTTATTACCTTAACAAAGGTCTCCTCAGATTTAAGATGTGTAAAAATTAAAACGAAAAATGAAATTAGAGCTATCTTTTTTATCATAACTATCTTGGAATATATCTATATGAAACTTTATAGTTTTCACCATCTTTTACAATATCATATGTACTATTAAGGTTTTTCATAAAATAAGGTGAACTACTTTTGAACCAGGCTGTAAATAATATCTCGGGTGTAGAAAGTGTAAAATCGTAGGTGCCTTCAATCTTTACCAGGTCTATCACTATTGTTGAAATTACAGGATAGGTGCTAAGATTTATCTTTCCACCTGTTGCCTTGGAGTCAAGATGCCACTGTTTAAAGGCATTTGCCCCTGTTTCCCAGTCAACTTTAAGAATAATTTTTGCGCTGAATTTTTGTGCTACGGTTGTTACTGTTCCTTTTAGCGGATTCTCACCATCTGCAACAAATCTTAGAAGTGAGTCAGAAGGGTTAAAATGTCTTGTTGTTTTACCCACTCCATAATCTGCAATTACTGTATCGGTATTTGCAAAATTCAGAATATCTCCAAGTCTTAGGACGTCTCCACCGGGAGAATTTGACTCGCAATCAAACGCAATGTTAAATGAAGTATTTCTTAATGTTTTTAAATAATTCTTTTTAACTGTATTAGCAATGGCATTTACAGTAATGTTTGATGACCATCCTGTAGTTGTTTTTATGTTCTGATAAATCTGAAAACCACTTCCGCCAAGTAAAGCAGCTGTTTTTAAAATTGGAGTCATATCAACCAATGGATCATGAACTTTTAACGTAAATGATGATTTCTCCTGGCTTACTATAAAGGTTTTCTGATCGACGGGAGAAACGGTTATCTTTAAGTTTTTATTAAATCCTGCATTATCTTTTTTATTAATCTTCACTGTAAAAGTATGTGTTGTCATATCTTTTGGTATAGTGAGTTTATTGGAATTACCACCGTTCACTGCAAAATCAGCTCCAATTGTCATATCACCTTCAAAAGCAAGATTAACCTGACTTTCAGCTCTTAATGGCTGATCAAGTTTTAATTTCAGTGTGATATTTTCAGCATTAAATGGGTTAGTATGCAAGGTTGTCCCTTCCATGTCGAATGATATAACTGGTAAAACTATCTGCTTGGTTAGCTTAACCTTAATCTCTGAAACCTGTTTGGGATCAATTACATAATCTGTTCCAGGAGCAAGAATTACAATAATCTCAAGGTTTTCATCCCATATATTATTGTGCAAAATTGTAATCGGCAACTTGCCTTCACTTGCGCCTGCAAGGACTTTAATCTCCTTTGAAGCAACGGTATAATGCTCATTTTCTATTGCAGAACCCGACATTCCCACTTTAATTGCCAACTCTTTTGAAGCTACTTCTGAAAGTTTGAGCACAAGGTCATACGATCCGTTTTCGGTATTTACACTTATCTGAGAAGTCTCAAAAGTTACTAATGGAATTTTAACTTTCTTTTCATCTATCTTCTCACAAGACATGAATAGCACCATTAATGGTAACAAGAGGAAGATTTTTGTGTAATTAATTTTGTTTAATTTTTTCATTATTTGTGTTTTATAAGGTTAAAATTCCGATGGCAAATCCAAAATTGCTCCAATTGGCTTTGCCTGCAAAGAGGTTTCCTCCATATAATTTAGCGTAACCCGAGAGTCGGGAATTCTTAACAAATTGGAGTGGGAATGTGTATTTTACACTTCCATAAACCTCTGCTGTATTTCGTTTATGAAATTCCAGGTCTGGTATCAATATGTTCTCTGAAATTTCTGTCTGAGAGGCCAGGTTCAGTTCAGCACCTGTATTAATTCCACTGTTAAATCTTCCTTCAAAAAATAATTTTTGTTGTTTTTTCACAGTTAAAACATATGTGCTGCTCAAACCGGCTACAAGCCTACCTGCTGAATAGTCTGATTTTGGTAGGTAATAAACATTCGAAAAAGAGGAATATCCTGCATTAATACCCACTCTCCAATTGTATGAATCGTTACTCTTTTTAAGCGAATATAGATCCCATTTAAAATTCATATCAGATGTCTGTGACACAAATCTATTTTTGTATGTATAGATTGTCACCCAATTTTCGGTAGTGATTCCGGTTAAGGTGTCTCTTGAACTTACCAGATTCTGTCTGTGTTCGTCTGCGCCTGAATCTTTTATCTTAATGTTAAAAATAAAATTATGCAGATAGTGGTTTTTCTGTATTAATAAATTTGATAATATATTATAATTGAATGAATTGAAAGATCCGGGAGACTGTTTTTTATCTCCAAGAGTCTCCTGCCAGGCAGCATCCATTCCAATAGAGATAAGCCAGTTAACATTCTTATTTTTAAAGTTATACTGAAGAGCTCCTCCTACATTATCTCCAATAAATTGCCTTGAAAATGCACGATAACCCCCAATTCTACCGATTGCATTTTCTAAGCCACTAAAAGTGTAATATTTAAGGTTTGGATCGGTCTGTACAGTAGACAACCCCGGCATTTTCTCTTTGTCAAATCGGTAATTCAAATTAACACCAATTGAATTGTTGCTGTTAAATGAATATGTCACTGATGGAATTACAGAGTAGTCCAGTACATAAGTTCTTGATCTGGGGTCTCTTTGTCGGGAAATATCAGCAACATGGTAATTGATTGTAAAACCATAATTTAACCCATTTTGTTTAACAGAGAACACTTTCAGATTAAGGTCAAAATTTTGAGATCCATAATCTCCTCTTACGCTGCTGCCAAAAATGTAGGGATTGGAGTTGTATGTATTTACAACATCAGACCAGGCACGATCTTTCTCGGTGTTCATATTAAATGCAAACGAACCTCTTACATATACCTTTTTGCTAAACCTGTCATATCTTTCGGTTGAAAAGGTTAAGCCGTTATTGGCAGATCCCTCCTGAACCCTGTGGTGGTCACCATTACTGTAATACTTGTTAAGAGATGTTAAACTTCCTGAATTAACATTCGAATAACCCATCCCGGCAGCATTGTCTGTTGTATTCCATATTTGCTTAATTACCTGAACCTCTCTTTTTTGAAAATCAGGATATAATTGCAATGAATCCTTGTTTTGCCCTGATAATAAGCAAGTAACAAATATAGAAGCGACTATTGTTGATATAATTTTTTTCATATAAATCTTCTATTTTAGCAATAATGGATTATCATAATTTCGAGGTACAGGTCCGGATACTATAATAAAATCCTGAGTGCTGTTATTACTGTCTTTTAAAACAATCCTACCATCTACCACTCCACTAATTTTTCTCTCAAGTGATTCATTTACATATCCTGCAGAGGCATTTATAAATGTAAACCCTGCATCTACAATATCTTGAAAGCGTTTAAGATTTACATCAGGTCCTGTTCCTGCGTTGTTTTTAAGACACTCAACCCCATCCAGCACAGTAGTAATCGGTACTCTTCTGAATCTCTCTCCCGAAGTTCTGCCGGGAGCGAAGTATTCTGGCCATTGCATAATGTCTTCATCAGTTTCAAAAATGAATACAGCATTAGGGGCTCCTGTAATCAAATTGAAAAATTTGATTGAAGTTGAACTTGATATCACAGGAAGGGCCTTAACGTCAGGATTACCTGTACCATCCAGGTCCTTGACTTCAAAATCGGCATCTGCAAGATTAACTGATGTAGAAGCACTTGTTCTATGATCTCTTGCACCTCTGGCTGCAATAACAATGCTCTTTCCGGGAAGTATCGGATATGTGGTTCCATTACCGGGGAAACGGCATATTTGTCGGGTATATATATATTCAGGGTTATCCTTTGCCAGATATGCAGCTGGCGACATAGATTCTGCTAGAGCAAGATATTTTCCGTCTGCATACACAGTCTCATCTGAATTATTGAAAATCTCAACAAAAGAGTCTACAATATAATTTCGGTTAGCATCATCTTTTGTTCCTGAAAAATACACTTTTGAGATCAAAAGACTTCTCATAACAATCATATCAAGTGCCATCTTAATGTCTTTCTGAGTAAAGACCTGATAGTTGCTTAATGTTGCCCTTAAAAGCACAGTGGCCTTATCTTCAATCAGTTCATTTGTAGTGATAATGCTTTTATATTCTGAACCGCTTATCTCCCAACTGGTATTAATTGTGTATTCATCTGGTATTATTTCAGGTATGGTTAAAACACCATTAACGTCTGTAGTAAATTTATAAGTTTTGTAAGGGCTGGAAAATACAACCTCTTTATTTGCATATTTGATCCCGGGCTTGAAATTTGAAGGAAGTTCAAATTCTATCTTCATATTTTTTACCTGCAAAGGCTCTTCTCTTGTGCAACCGAAGAACAGCAAGGTTATTGATGCGAGAATTATAAGTATTCTTTTCATTTTCGATAAATTAAATTTTTACAAACAGTTCCATACCAAATGAGAATGTTCCTGTATTTCTTTCAATAAGAGTCCCTGAAGCACTGCTTGATTGGTATGGAGTATAAAAAAAGATATTATTAACAAAGAATGAGAATCCCAGAGACTTTGATATATCTTTTGTAAGACGTGCATTTATTATCCAAAGAGGAGGCATTGTAATTGGGTCTGTATCTCGGGGAGCTTTTATCTGATCCTTTAATAGAATTCCTTTGATTTTGTATTCCGGATCATCCAGCATACTCTGTGTAATACCATGGTAAGAAAGATCTGTATCTATCCATCCTATAGGCGAAGAGCTTTGATTTGTTGTAACTGAGTAAGTATACCATATAACCTGACCGCTTACCGACCCTACCATTCTCAGTTGAGGAATATGACAGACAGCCCTTAACACAGTACTAAATCTGCGCTGAATGCTTTTAGAGAGCCCAGTTGGATATTCAAGTTTAAATGGAGGAGTATTTGCACCACCTTGCCCATACACAGAATTTGAAGGGATTCCAACCGGGTTTGAATAGTTTGGTCCATTCTCCCAACTTGAAGTCTCCATATATGCTCCTGATAAATCAAAAGTTGTTCTTATTGATTTGATCTGACCAAAACTGAAATCAAACTCAATTCCTCTGTCAAGACTTGCCTGTGTATTCCCTACTCTTCCGGTTGTTGTAAATACGGTATCGACTCTTGCAGGATTTTTCCAATCAATAATCGGTTTTTCTCCAGGAGTGATAATCATACCCTGATTTGCTGTATAGAAGCTTGAATAATAGATTTGGTAATCAGTGAAATTCCCGAATCCATTTGCCATGTAATCGCGATATGCTACAACCGAAAATGACATGTCATTTGGTAATTTTATATCTGCTCCAATTTCAGACTTGGTATTGGTGGCATTTTTGAGCATGTTGTTTCTTTCTACATAAGTAATATATGTTTGATACAGAACAAGCTGATTTTGAATATTCGCCGGAAGATATTTAGCAGCTTCTCTGTCTGAATATCTTGGTTCAGGGTATAAGTGAGAGAGGCCAGGAGTCTTTGAATTTCTGCCCCAACCTCCTCTTAAGTCAATCCAGTCTGCCAACTTCAGGGATGCATTTATCCTAGGAGATAGAGATGAAACCTGTTCCGGCTGACCGGGTTGCAGCATATCAAACCTCACACCTGCCTGTAGTTTGAATCCCATATTCTCGCCAAGTTTCCAATTAATATTATCTTCAAAATAAGCGGAAACCTGGTTTATTCTTGGAATATCGTAATAGGGCCTTGGTCTTCCATTGCTATTTGGTCTTAATGGCAATGCATCATTATCGTTATAAAAACCTTTAGCTCTGTTCTCTTCCAATCTGTACTCCATACCCATATTAAATCTCTGATGAAAATCACCTATGTTATAGAAAAAGGCATTGGAAACTTTAGCAAAAAAACTTCTTGGTCTGCCAATTGTACCCCCCGAAGTTCTATAAGAATTTGTAATATATGGAACCTCATAGTACCCGGGAGTCAGGGATGTTATAATTGGCAATCCACCTCCTGCAGATACAATCGTAGTATTTTTTGACTCATTTAATGATTCAGAATAGCCCAAGGCATATGAAAGAGTTCTCATTAATGGTGCATTAACACTTATTCGCCCATTATGACTCACTCTGAATGACATTGATTTTTGTGTGTTTTCAGACCCTTCAATAATGACGTCAGGATCGGTTCCTCTGAAGTCCAGTAGATTGCTAAACGATATTTTTGAATTTGTATACCATATTTTACCAATTGATCTGGTGTAAGTTATCCCCCCTGAAATTCTATCGAAAGAGGTGCTTTTCTGCCTAGGATCACCCCATGCCTGAGCATAATCAATATTTGCGTTCATACTACCCTTATTTTTCCCGAAATTCCAACCTTTTCCCAGAGATGTATTGAATGTAACGGGGTTTATTTTAGTTCTTATTTCATAAGGTGTATATCCGGCTTTTGTGTTCACAATTACAGCACCAGATGCCAAATCTCCATATTCTGCTGATGGGATACCTCTGATAACTTCAACAGACTCTATGTTGTCAGCTCCAATCTGCCTTAGATCTACTCCTGTTCCTCCAGTCGAACTGATTGCAGTTTTATCGGAAAGTGAGGCATTATCCGAGACAGGTACTCCATCTACAAGTATTGATGTGCCAAATGCATTATTTGGGCTGGAGGTATTTAATGTTCTGATAGTAATTTTTTCAGAGGAGGTCATATTGCTTACTCCTGAAAGCAACTGTCCGGGAATAAGTTGCATGATGTCCTTTAAGCTAGTTGCCTGAAGGTGATCCATTGCCTGTCTTCCAATTTTCGAACTTGTTGATGTACCGGCTACACTTTTTGTAGCTGTAACAACAACCTCATTAAGTTCAAGAGAGGTCTGTTTTATCCTTATTGAAACCTCCATATCTCCATCTATAAGAATCTGGGTATTGTAGGTTTCATAACCAATTATCATAACCTCAAGAGTTACATTTCCGCCGGGCAGATTTTTTATTGATGCCAATCCAACCTCGTTGGCAATTCCATAAGCTCCATATTGCCTAATTAATGCCGATGCTCCAACTAGCGGATCTCCAGTCTCATAGTCATTAATTTTCAATGTA
>Ga0351921_1007_pt1 | contig 41940 bp, 40 predicted proteins | sample BONcelHT113001C9_FD_206869 | JGI IMG/M metagenome (GOLD analysis project Ga0351921, IMG submission 206869) | Enriched cells from coal bed in the Powder River Basin, Montana, United States - BONCAT cells T11 rep2 HSBNCT.T11.300.1.C9 ... | reverse complement strand
TATAACTCACGCCTTTTCACCAGAAGAATCCGGAACCATTGATATTTCATTTACCTGGGAAGAAGGCTGGTATATCCTTCAGATCAAAGACTCAGGCAAAGGTCTTCCTGATGAGATCGCCCATGGTCAGATCACAAGTACCGGTCTTGCAATTATTGAAAACCTGGCCCTTCAGTTATCAGGGACAGCCGGCTTTTCTAACGATGGCGGGGCGATAGTAAGGGTAATCTTCCCAGATTCAGATACAGGACGATAAACCCGGGCGCCAGTGCCAAACATACCCGGTGCAGATCGATCATATCCTCTCCCTGGTTTATAGATTATGATACCTACCCGAAGGTTAATGAGATCTGGAAAAAATACCTACATACCATGGCAGCACTTACCCCGGACATGATTGAAGCGTTTAAGGAAGTCAAGGTATTCCCCCTTGCAACTGCATCAAAGGATGGTGTACCAAACGTTGCACCAATGGGATCGGTCTTTCTCATTGACCCGGAAACCATCTGGATCGGCGATAATTTCATGCACAAATCCCTGAAAAATGTCCTTGAAAATCCGAAAGCTGCGGTTTATATCTATGGAGCCGGAGCAAAAGGATGTTATCAGGTAAAGGCAGATGTGACGGTAAAAACATCGGGCCCGGAGCACGCACGGATGGCTGAAATGATTCACGAGAAAAAACCGAACCTTCCTGCAAAGTCTCTTCTTATCCTCAAAGTAACCGGTGTCTTTGAATGTATGCCGGGCGCTGAAGCAGGAAAACAGCTTGTCTGAAGATACACGAAATCTGGGGAAATAATCCCCGAATTATCTTTTTTATTCTAAATACGAACAGATCTCAGATGATTTCACAGCTCAACCATATAATTCTATATCAGATACTTTTCGGGTTTTTCGGGAAACATCAAATTGCCTGAAGGTTGAATATCTCAGAAGAGACCCACCTATGCTTGAGTTACAGGATCTGCATGTTGCCATTGGAGACCGCGAAATACTTCACGGAGTAAATCTGCATATAGGACCTGGGGAAACCCATGTCCTTATGGGGCCAAACGGTTCAGGAAAATCTACCCTGCTGATGACCATTATGGGCTTTGATGCCTACCGTGTGACAAAAGGGAGTATTCTCTTTAACGGTGTCGATGTTACTGATCTTCCGGTGCATGAACGTGCACGGCTTGGAATGGGTATCATGTTTCAACGCCCGCCAACCATATCAGGCCTTAAGCTCGGGAAGATGCTTGAGGTAATTAAGGAAGAAGGTACCGGTGATGATATTCAACCCGCCATAGAACGGATGAATATGGAGGACTTTCTTGGCAGGGATATCAATCACGGATTTTCCGGCGGTGAGATCAAACGCAGTGAAATCCTTCAGATGATGGTGCAAAACCCTTCATTTATAATGCTTGATGAACCAGAAAGCGGGGTTGATCTTGAAAATATCCATCTTATGGGTGAAGCAATTGCTCATCTGCTCCAGAAATTCCAGCGATTTGCAAACCGGAAGAACAGCGGCCTTGTAATCACCCATACTGGATATATCATGGATTATCTTGATGTAGATCGCGGGCATGTTATGATAAACGGGGAATTTAAATGTCATGGAAACCCTCGTGAAATTCTGAAGCTGATAAAAGAGAAAGGGTATAATGAATGCCTTCGGTGCGATAAGATAGTGTAACCGAATTCAATAGACCAAGTAAAAAGAATCAAATTACCCTTTTTCTCATATCGCATAAGAATTCTTTTTCTTCTGCCTGCCTGGTGCCTATAGCGGGCCACCATTGGTATTTCAATAACCAGCGATTTTGATCAATTACTGCAATAAGCATGAGGGGGTTTCACTTCCGCGATAATATAATTTCTCTCATGCTCTATCTCCCGGGACATATATTTTTTTTGATTTTTCAGGCTGTTGCAACTGGTTGCAACGGTTTAAACAACCAATTTACCATAATCATCTCATATACCATTGATCCACAAAAATTCGGAAAATATATATCTGAACCAGGTGCAACACTCCAGAAATTGTCAATTTAGGTACCGTGTCGATAAGCAGCCCGGGTTTAATAAAAATTGCCCAGATTCACAATAAAATTCATTTCAGACTAATTTTCATCAGTTTTGTCTATCAGCATTATACACTGTTTCATACAACAATAGTATGTCACACAAGAGACCTGTCAGCAGTGTGTCCAGAACTAAACATTCCGGATGCAATGGTGCAGGACTCTTACAGAATGATGAGTAATGCGTAACAACATGTCCTCCTACAACCGTTACATCTCTCTCATCTCCTGAATGGGAAGACCTGAATGTCTGGGGAATCTTCCCAAAGAACTCCGGTATAACTACCACACACTGATCCAAACGAAAAATTAACCCGGCTGTTCAAACGGCCGGATTTCCTCCTACAAACAAACAATTCAAATTAAGAGGTAAGTATGCTCACACAAAGTACCACAACCAGTAGCTATAATGAAAGACAACTCTGTCTGATTAACTACCTGGATAGCCGGGTAAAAGCCGGTAAAAATTTCTTTAAATCAAAATATATCGCCAAAGAAACCGGACTTTCATCAAAAGAAGTCGGAACAAATATGGGAATTCTTGCAGAAACCTGCCCGAAATACTCTATTGAGAAATACAGCTATTCAAACAGTACTACCTGGCTTATCTCTGCTTCCCATGTATAACCTTTTTTTACCGGTGTTTCGGATCCACTTTTGTAAGGTTAAATTCGCTCAGGTTTAGGGTTTTATCATCGATTTGTGAGTAAGATGTTGGTGAAAAACCTCAATTCTTCGGTATTTGGATACGCTTTTATAAATATGCCCTAATTATTAATTATTTTTGAAAATATCCGCAAAAACAACCTCACTAAACGCACTATAATGGGGTATCAAAGCCATGGATTTTTGAACTAGGGTATCCCCCATATCAGTTAGGAATAGGTCACTATAGGCAGGATATGTGAAAGGTTTATTAGGGTCCTCTGAAATATTAGGACCCTATTTTCAGCGCTGTCGATTTATCAAGTCGTTGAAAATTTCAGACAAAATTTAGTAAGCCAAATTAATGCTGAAATTGGAATTGAGAATAGCAACCGTTAACATCACATAATTGTGATTATACCCCATTTCATGAAAATGCTTATTTTTAGAAAGTGTAAACTGATAGAATTATACCAGTATCCTTTTCATGGATAGTTAATCGCATTAAAGAGTGGTGATACGAATATTGAAGATATCTTTCGTAAAATAATAAACCAAAATTAATCGTGATGGACATGGCGTAATGTGATTCACAAGAGTAGTACCTTAAGATGAGCCTAATGAGTAGAAAAGTGATCGGGCCTGGTTGGAATGAAGAGATGTAAAGAGGGGATATCAGTAGATAATGAGAGTGACCGCTTTCGCGAGGTAGTAGGAATATACAAAATATCATTAATATATCAGTATTTTTCGAATCACATTTACAAAACTACAGATGTTTACATAATTAATAATAATGTCAGGTGTAGGGATGCTCGATATAGAAAAATTTTCTCTTAAGCTCAAACCTTCAGTAATAATCAGGGGGCCTATGTTTCCTGAACCAATAGAAATAGTTCTAATCGAACCCCTTAATAATTCAATAAAAATCATCGGAAGAGGTATCGACTCTAATTCATTTTACCAACCGGTTCTTTCAGAAAAAGATCTCCATAACCTGATAATTGGACCAGATAAAGAAAATTTCTCTGGAAATGGGAAAAAATTTCAACTTGCAATTGAAGCTCTTCGACTGGGAATAGCCTATGAATTCGACCCATATTTCTCCCTTTCAATTGCTCGAATAGATCCCCTTCCCCATCAACTAGAAGCAGTTTATGATTATTTTCTCAAACTCCCGCGAATTCGATTCCTTCTTGCAGATGATCCAGGCGCAGGAAAGACAATTATGGCCGGCCTGCTCATTAAAGAGCTAAAAATTCGGGGCCTTATAAAAAGAATCCTTTTGGTGACTCCAGCAAACCTTACATTTCAGTGGCAACGTGAGATGTCTGAAAAGTTTAGGGAGACATTTCATGTCATTCGGGGGGATGTGCTTCGCTCAACCTATGGTGTGAATCCCTGGCTCGATAAGGACCAGGTTGTAACTTCTGTATCATGGATTTCTCACATTGAAGATGCTCGTGAATCACTCCTTAAAAGTAACTGGGATCTCATCATAGTCGATGAAGCCCATAAAATGAGTGCTTCAAATCCAGAGAAGAAGACCAAAATTTATCAGATGGGTGAAAAACTCTCAGAAATTACGGACCATTTTCTCTTGATGACTGCTACCCCACATAAGGGAGATAAAGAGCATTTCAGGATGTTTCTCTCGCTTCTCGATAAAGATGTATATGGGAATATTAATAGCATCGAAGAAGCTCTCCGCACCCATGAAGCTCCGTTTTACCTTCGGAGAGTTAAAGAAGCTCTGGTCACATTTCCTGATGAGGAGACTGGAAAATCTACCAGTCTCTTTACTCATAGAGATGTCAGGACTGTTGAATTTCAGATTGATGAAGATGAGTATGAATTCTATCAAAAACTCACTCGATTTGTAGAACAACAGTCAGTAAAAGCTGCGCAGGAGGATTCAAATCGGGCACGAGCGGTTGGATTCACCATGGCAATGCTCCAGAGACGTTTCGCCTCCAGCGTCTTTGCAGTCAGGCGATCACTTGAGCGTATGCGGGATAAACGAGAAGAGATCCTCAAAGATCCTGAAGCGTATCGGAAGAAACAGATTGAACGGCGTTTGCCAGATGATATTGACGAGTGGACTGAAGAGGACCGGGAAAAGAAGGTATCTGAACTTGAGGAACAGGTAATATCTTATAACCCGGTTCATCTGCAACACGAGATTAAAGAATTAGGATACCTGGTAAAGGAAGCAAAGGATCTCGAATCCAGGGAGATTGAGACAAAGTTACTGAAACTTAGGTCGACCCTTATTAAACAAGGGATTTTTAAAGACCCTAAAATGAAACTCCTCATCTTCACTGAGCACAAGGATACGTTGACCTACCTGATTGAAAAACTTCAGCAATGGGGACTTCGTGTCACTGCTATTCATGGGGGAATGAAGATAGGGAGCCGGAATGATCCGGGAACCCGTCTATATGCTGAACGCGAATTCCGGGAAGATTGCCAAGTACTCATAGCTACTGAAGCAGCAGGTGAAGGTATCAACCTGCAATTTTGCTGGTATATGATCAACTATGATATTCCTTGGAATCCCGTCCGTCTTGAACAACGAATGGGTCGAGTTCACCGATATGGTCAGATAAACGATTGTCTGATTCTGAATTATGTTGCAACAAATACCCGTGAAGGCCGGGTATTTCAGAAACTTTTTGAGAGAATTCAACAGATCGAAAGTGATCTCGATGAGAAGCGTACTGGGAAAGTATTCAATGTCCTGGGCGATGTTATTCCTCCTAATATGATTGAGCAGATGCTTCGGGAGATGTATGCCAAGACATTAGAGGAGAAGGATCTTCTTGATCGGATTGTTGAGAACGTTGATTTAGAACATATCAAGCGAATTTCAAACTCTGCTCTGGAAGGACTAGCCAAACGAGATCTCAACCTTTCGGTGATCGTCGGGAAACGAAGCGAAGCAAAGGAAAGGAGACTCGTACCAGAAGTTATCAGAGACTTCTTTGTAGATGCAGCTCCATATGCCGGTCTTTCAGCTAAAACTAATAAAAAAGAAGAAGGCCTTTTACGGATTGGGAAAGTGCCGAAATCCCTCCGAGATATCGGTGAGATACAAGAACCTCAGTTTGGCGTACTTGGCCGTGAATATAAAGATATTGTTTTTGATAAGAAGATCTTAGAAAAGAATCCTCAAGTGGAATGGGTTACTCCAGGGCATCCTCTGTTTGAAGCCCTGCGAACGGTTACGCTTAAGCAATCGGTAGAAGATCTCGTAAATGGGGCAATTTTTTATGATCTTCATCGAGATTCTCCTGCAGCACTTGATGTTTTTTCTGCTATCATCCGGGATGGGAGAGGAAATGTTGTTCACCGTAGGTTATTTGTAACGGAACAGAGTCTGCAGGGAAAAATGGTTCGGCAACCGATGGTCTTTTTGGATCTTATTCCTGCAGAAAATGTTGAAAACGTCCCGGATATTTCTTTTGCACCGGTGAAAGAAATGGAGCAATATGTAATTGAACATTCTCTCACTCCATTTTTACAAGAAGTTCTTATCGAACGGGAACGAGAAGTAAAAATCATCTCTACTCATATAGAACTCAGCCTTAGTGCACTCATCACCCGCCAAAATGAGATGCTCTTTAAATTGGTAGAGCGTCAGGGAGAGGGTGATTCAGACTCCCTCATTCCGGCGAATATTCAACAGACAAGTGACCGGATAGATGATCTGAACAGGAGACTTGATCGCCGGAGGAAAGAGCTTGAACAGGAACGTTCGTGTACGATAGGAGATATTATCCATCACGGAAGGGCTCTTGTACTTCCAAACCCAGCAGGAAATGATCCTGCATATGCCGGATTTAAGCGGGATGATGCAGTTGAACGAATTGCTATTCAGAAAGCCATCGAGTATGAAGAGTCACAAGGATGGGTTGCGGAGAGTGTTGAGGATCAGAATCGGGGTTTTGATATAATTTCCAGGAAGATGCATTTTGAAGATCCCAAAACTGCAGCCCAAGTCAGGTTTATTGAAGTAAAAGGGAGAGCTTCAGGAACGGATGTTTTGTTATCCACGAATGAGTACCGGACTGCAGAAAGGTTAGGAAATGAATATTGGCTGTATGTAGTGTACGATTGTGCTACAGAACCACAGTTACACAGGGTGCAGAATCCCGCAAGAATGAAATGGGAACCCATTGTAAAGATTGAACATTATTACATAAGGCAGATTATGTAATTATTTGGAAACCTTATCAGAAGATTATTCCATCAGGGCGGCTAATTATTTACTAATAGTAATATGTCTCAACCCGTGAATCCATTTATCGGAATTTGTGCTCTATTGGAGGGTCGAGAAATAAATACATTTAAACAATTTAAAAAATTTTTCGATCAAGAAGATAGTAATACTGTAATCCATAATGCAAATATTGTTGCAACAATATCATCATTTAGCTCTTTTGATTCATTTATTGAAGGATTAAAAATTTCGGGATTTAAAATAGAAAGGATTTTTGGTCGATTAATTGTAATCTGTCAAAATGATAGAGATAAAAAAATTCGTTATTTATCATTCTTTGACGATCAAAATAATGCTCCCCTATTTATTACGACTGCAAAAAAGACAAATCAAATCCCCGAAACGCTTTTTAGGTTTATATATTCTTCTTTTAATATTTCCCATTTGTGGATCCCCCCAAAAATAATGAAGGATATAAAAGATGAGTTAATAGAGAAAAATCCTGAATTAATTATCTCTTACTTTTCTGCAATTCGAAATAGAAATATTGATATCCCTGCTGAATATCGTCCTCAAGTGAATAGAAGTATTCAATATTACGGATTAGATGGTAAAGAAACATTAAATGAGTTAGAATATTATTATGGTATTCTGCCAAAAATTTTGGATATTAAATTACCTTCAGGTGTAAGCTTTCGGATCGACAATAAGGGAATAATTACCTTTAAATATGGTTCTTTTACCAAAATATTTGAGATAATTGAAAATGTAATCCAGCGATTAGAAGAGGTTAGAGAAGCAATTGGAGAATCTAGTTATTCTGTTAATCAAGCAGGAATTTCTAATCAATTCCGGACAATCGTTCAAAAACCTTGGAGAATTCACCTGAAGAAAAAAATCGGATGTGATGAATACGCTGACATTCGCAATCAATTTGATAGTGATGAATGGAATTTTACCATTTTAGAAGAAACGGTCATTTCAAAATCTTTTTTTTTAAGTGCAAGGGTTATTGATGGATATTCAGGTTCTCTATTTGATATCACATCAAATGGAGATATTATTGATTATTATCCTGTCAAACAGGTAGATATTGGAAGTTCGCTGAGATTTTTTGAATTCGTCTTAGAGAATATTGATAATACCGCGTTAGTTGGGTGATTCTATCACTAATTTTCCTTCCCCTAAAGAAGAATATGACGATTTCCTAAAAAAATGTTCTAATGAGGAACGCATAATATTAGAAAACCTTAAGGAGGAATGTAAAAAGTTTAAAGTACCTTCTAAAAAGGAAGTTATCATCGAAGAAATTGATAAAAATAAAAGACATGATAATTTAGTAAATTTATGTGCACAGCATTTTGCCCAACCTGATTCAATAAAAAAGACAGGATATCAATTTTATTTTGCAGAACCTTTGATAGAATTTCAAAATGATGGGGATAGTAATAAATCATTTGATCTTTTTCTTTATAACCAAAAAAGTCATGCATCCATATTTATTGAATGTAAAAGCTCAATAACCAAAGGATTAGAACCCTTAACAGATGTTAATAAAGCTAAAAACTTGGTTGAAGAGAAAACGGAATATCTGGAACAAATTATTGGTGAACCTATTGATAAGGATAAAATTGAATTTGTTTTGTGTATATATGACAAGGATACTGAAAAAGTCTTTAATGCTGTAGAAAAGCATAATGTCAATAATGTGAATATCTGGGCCTACAAACCCCATTCAAAAATAATTCAATTACACCCTAAACAACACCATAAAGATCAAGGATTGACGGATTTTTTATCGGATGGATTTGGATACGCCGATTTAAAATTCAAATATGAATTACCTTTTTTATATACATCCCATAAATATAGATTATTTATTTTAGCTATTGTTGGCCATTGTTATCGAGAAAATCTCTTTGGTCGCTCAAGCTCAAATCCAAAAATTATATTAAAAAAACATATCATCCAAGTTTTAAAAGATAAAATTTCTCTTGGTGTATCACAAGCAAAATTGAACGAAATAATAGAGCAATTAGCAGATGATATTATTAAACATGGATTGAATTATGGTCTTTGCGAAAAGAACGATGAAAACACGATTCTCCTTTCTTGCCGTGGAAATAAAATTGAATCAGTTATTAAGAATATAGAATCAAAATACTTTGATAAATGGGCATTATTCAAAGCAGAAAAAGAATGCAAGAACGATGCCATAAAAACCTATAAAGAAAAAGCTTTGGTCCTATTAAACCAAACAACTATCGATGATTTTCCCTCTCAATAATGACTAAAACTCCAAAATACCCAAAACGACTTATCGAAGTTGATCTCCCGATTAAGAAGATATCAGAACACGCCCGCAGGGAGAAATCTATCCGTCACGGTCATATCTCAACCCTACATATCTGGTGGGCTCGCCGTCCACTTGCTGCTTGCCGGGCTGTGCTCTGTGCTTCACTTTGGCCTGACCCGGCAGATCCTCTCTGTCCAGAGTCCTTCATAGAAATTGCAAAGACAGAGATGAATATTTTCTGGAATACGCTTGATACGGGTAACCGGGAGGTACAGGATCTTGAATCCCTCAGGACTTGTCTTCTTGATTTTATAGCAGATTTTGCTAACTGGGATAATTCTACTAATGAAAAATATCTCAAAATATCACGCCATCTCACCGAATCCGCTCATCTAGCATTAGGGGGGATTCCTGGCTCTCGCCCACTTGTAGTTGATCCCTTCGCTGGTGGTGGATCAATTCCCTTGGAAGCTCTTCGAGTTGGAGCGGATGCATATGCAAGTGATCTCAATCCCGTAGCAGTACTTCTGAATAAAGTAGTTCTCGAATATATACCGAAATATGGAGAAAAATTGGCAGATGAGGTCAAGAAATGGGGGCAGTGGATAAATGAAGAGGCAGAAAAAGAATTAGCCCAATATTATCCAAAAGACTCTGATGGATCGATTCCAATTGCATACCTCTGGGCTCGGACAATTACTTGTGAAGGATCGGGTTGTGGTACCGAAGTTCCATTAATTCGTTCACTTTGGCTCTCTAAAGGAAAAAATCAAACCTTTGGCCTTAAATTTAATACAAATTGTCGAAGCAATAAAATCGAGATAGAAATATTATCTAATCCAAACTTGCGGGACATTAAAGACGGTACAATTACGAGAGGTACTGTAACATGTCCTTTATGTGGATACACCACTCCATCAAATTCTGTAAAATTACAATTTAAAAAAAATATGGGAGGGGCTGATAATTCGAGATTGTTTTGTGTTGTTACTAAAAGAAATGGAAAAAATGGAAGAAAATATCGGACACCTACAGATAAAGACTTATTAAACTTTGAATTAGCATCTGAAAAAATTAAGTCCATATGTTTAGATCAAAATCATTTAAACCTAATCCCTTCAGAAAAATACCCTGATGAATCTGGATCTGGCGCTTTGAGTTCATCAGTATTATATGGGTTTGATAAATGGGGAAATTTGTTTAATGCTAGACAAAAACTTCTATTAATTTCAATAAATCTTTTAATAAAAAAAGTAGTTGTTGAATTTGAAGGCAATAATAAAGATTTTAATTCTGCTTTGAAAACTTTACTAGCTATCGCATTAGATCGGCAAGCTGAGCATTCTACTTCTCTCTGTCGATGGAATTCATCAGGAGAAAAAATGCAAGCCACTTTTGGTAGACAGGCACTACCCATGGCATATGATTATTGTGAATGTAATCCATTTGGAGGATCTGTAGGTTCTTGGAAAACAATGATCGATCTTGTGACAATTCCCTTTGAAACTGCATCATGTAATGATCACATTGGAACATACAATCAGGGAGATGCTCGCTCTATCTTACTTCCAGATGATATTTCAAGTCTTTTTTTCACAGATCCTCCTTATTATGATGCTATTGCTTACGCCGATCTATCAGATTTTTTTTATGTCTGGTTAAAACGATTATTGAAACCGGATTTCCCAGAACTTTTTAACTCTGAATTAGTTGATAAAAAGAACGAAATTGTTCAATTGTCAAAACGGTTTCCGGGTCCTTATTCAAACAAAACACAAGAATATTTTGAAAATGAGATGAAAATTGCAATGCAGGATGGCAGACGAGTACTTTCCCCAAATGGATTAGGTGTTATAGTATTTGCCCACAAATCTACATCAGGATGGGAAGCTCAGTTACTGTCTTTGATTAATGCTGGGTGGATTATCACTGCATCTTGGCCTATTGACACTGAAATGGGGACTCGTATGAATGCAATGGGAACCGCAGCTCTTGCCTCCTCAATTCACCTTGTCTGTCGCCCTCGTGAAAACCCTGACGGCTCACTTCGGATTGAGGTCGGTGATTATCGCTCCGTCCTATCTGAACTCCCCGGACGTATACACGAATGGATGCAACGTCTTGTCTCCGAAGATGTAGTTGGTGCAGATGCGATTTTCGCCTGTCTCGGACCTGCTCTTGAAATTTTTTCCCGCTACTCCTCAGTTGAAAAACCATCCGGCGAAATTGTTGCACTTAGGGAATACCTAGAGCAGGTTTGGGCTGCTATTAGTAAAGAAGCGTTAACCACCATTTTTAGTGGAGCAGATACCACCGCATTTGAACCAGATGCCAGGCTAACCGCGATGTGGCTCTGGACCCTTACAGCGGGATCTGGTCCGGTTACCGAAGGTGAGAAGCCAGTCAAAAGTACCGGGTACGAACTAGATTTCGATACAGCCCGAAAAATTGCCCAGGGTCTTGGTGCAAATCTGGAAGAATTGAGCGGTCTTGTAGAGATTAAAGGATCCTCAGCCAGACTTCTGCCTGTTATGGAACGAGCAGATATCCTCTTTGGAAAAGGGGGAGTAAAAACTGCCAAAGGAAAGAAGAAAGAACAGATGACCCTCGGGGAAGTCTTTGGCGAAGAAGTCTCGCCGGATCCGGTTATTGACCTCAAGGAGTATACCTCAGGAAAGACGATGCTTGACATAGTTCATCAGAGTATGCTCCTTCATGCTGCCGGAAAATCCGAACTCCTCAAGATATTCCTCATGGAACATGGTAAAAATTCAAAGTTCTGGACTTTAGCCCAGGCTTTTGCAGCGTTGTACCCAGTTGGTACCGATGAACGACGGTGGGTCGAAGCGGTTATGGCAAGGAAGAAGACGCTGGGGCTGTGAGATGAGCGAAATAATCAGAGTTGAACCAGAAGAATTGAGAAAATCATACATTAAAATATATCTTGCGATAGAGAATCACTTATCCAATAATAGTCAATTGAAACATAAAACCCCTCATTGTTTACTATTTTTTTACGCGATAGAATGTGCAGTCAAATATTGCTGGATGCGAAAAGAGAACTTATGTCTTTCGCCACTGCCTCAAGTTAAAGATAATGAAAGACATCCATTTTATAGTCACTCTTTAGATCCTTTAATAAAAGATCTTCAAATCCCAGCGAATAATTTATCTAAGTACCAACGAAATTTCCATTTAACTGGGCATAAATCTTCTAAATTGATAAATTTTAGTCAATTACATCAGGTATGGAGATATGGAATCGTAATCAAACCTGAAGATGAAATATCAGCAGTAGAATATCTAAAACAAATCGGCGAATATCTTGAACAAAGGTGGCAATTACGATGACATTATCAAAAAAACTTTTTACATGGGTTGATGTTGAAGATGTTTTTTCCGAGCTTGAGAATAATCAAGAATTACCTGATTGGATAATCTGGATTAGAGTATATTGGAGTGGTTTAGTCCTGGGTGTCAAACCGGATTCTACAGATATAACAATAACGTGGATTCGAAACATTTTCTCGCCAAGATTTGATCCTTTAGACAATTCTATTATTCTTGAATCAGAAGGAATGAAAAATGAGAGAAGACTCTCTATTGATATCGAAGAACTTGAGCGATTTAATAGCAAACAAATTATTACACCAACATTTGCGCGACCTTCGGTTCTGTCGAAGAACGTTGAAATTATAAAACCAGATCTTCCATTAAATTCACCACCAATCATCGTATTTCATTCATTTAAGGGAGGAGTCGGGAAAACATTAACTGCCATTACCCTGGCTTCATTAATAAGTGAAAATGAACCTAAAAGAAGAGTATTGTTAATTGATGGTGATTTAGAAGCTCCTGGCATTAGTTGGACCCTCTCTAAAAGGATCCCAGATCCCCCGATTGCCTATTCGGATCTACTAGCCATAATTCATAGTGATCCTGATCCTAATTTAGATTCTAGTTTAGACTTAATATCAAACTATTTGGAAAATTCTATTGTTGATAATATTATTGTTCTCCCCTCATATCGCACTCGTGAACATTTTAACCGAATACAGATTACTCCTGAATCTTTAACAAAGAACATCCAGAATCCCTATATTTTGACAACCTTTCTTGCATCTTTAGGAAAGAAATTAAATGTGTCTACAATAATTGTTGATCTGAGGGCAGGGTTATCTGAATTATCTGCTGGATTAATCCTTGATTCCCGGGTAAATCGAGTATTGGTGACTTCTCTCAACCCCCAGTCAATCGAAGGGACTTGCAATCTGTTAAATTTAATAAGCCTCCGACCTGATTCTAAACCTCAATCAGAAGATGACCCTATACCATTTGTAATCATCAATCAAATCCCCATAAAATATCAGAAATCATATTACAATGAAGAAAGAAACCAATTATTAAATTCATTGAATCCATTTTTACCAAAAGATCAAGAAAATATTACTGATTTTCCCATAATCGAAATTGAACAGAAAGAGTCACTTTTTGTCATTTCAAAAAATTGGGATCAGATACGTGAAGAAATTTCGTCCTCATCATTCAAGTCTTCGGTTAAACAATTGAGTGAATTGTTCACCATCTCCTCATACAATATTGAAAGTTCGATGAGTTCTACAATTGAAGAAGTCATTGAATATCGGAAGAGAATTGAGAACTTCGCTTATAGTATGATATATTCTGATAATAATCAGATAGATAAATTTCTTACAACAAATTCAATTAAAGATCTTGTTACCCGGTTTTCCAATCAGGTACCAATTGCAATAATTATGGGTCCGAAAGGATCTGGGAAAACATACCTGTATAATCAATTTACCAGAAGAATTCGGTGGGATGTATTTGCCCGTGAAGTATCTGATCAGGAGCATTTGATAAATTCATTTATACTGCCGGTTATTCAATCCAGGAATAGTATTCGTGAAAACCGAGAAAAGGCATTATTTGCGAGGTCTGAAGTCGCAAAGATGCTGAAATCCGGAAATGTCTCAGATGATCTTTGTATTTCTGATTTCGTAGGTAAAAATTTAGCACGAAAGTTTTCAGATAAAGAGTGGAGACAAATATGGTTACAATGTATTGCCGCATCAGCAGGGTATAACATAGACGATACATCGTCATGGGATTCATTCTTAATGGATCTCAAACGAGAGAAGAAGTCTATCATAGCAATATTTGATGGTCTGGAAGATTTATTTCAGGATATATATTCGAATGAAAATCAGATAATTGCTCTGCGATCATTATTACAGGATATTCCACGGTACCTTGAACAGATTCCTGGAAATAATGTTGGTATAATGGTATTTGTTCGGAAAGATATTGCAAGTCACTCAATTTCTCAAAATTTTTCTCAATTTGAGGCACGTTATTCTGCCTATCAACTAAAATGGGAATTATTAGATGCTCTACGACTTGTAAAATGGGTAATTTTAGAGTCCGGTTATGATAAATTTTCCAGTTCAGATATTAGCCAATTAAAGAAAGATGAATTATTACGAGATCTTTTAAAAGTTTGGGGGAAAAAATTAGGTAAAGATAATGCAAAAGAATCTAATTCAGCTCAATGGGTAATTGGTGCACTTTCAGATTTTAATGGTCAAATCCAACCGAGGGATATTGTAAGATTTCTACACTTAGCTGCAGAAAAATCCCAATCTGAGGGATGGCCTGATCGACTTCTTACACCTACTGCTATCAGAAAATCAATAAAAGAATGTAGTCTTGAAAAATTAGATGAAGTTAAACGTGAAAATAAGCAAATTGAGCCTATATTAGTACAACTAGATGAATTAGATCAAATTAATAAAAAAATCCCCTTTATCGCTGGTGATCTTCAATTAAATAAAGAACAAATTGCCTTGCTAAAAGAGAATGGTATGATTTTAATTGAAGGTGAATTATGTTATATGCCTGAGATTATTCGTCAAGGTCTTAGTTTCACATATAGTGCTGGTGCTCGTCCAAGGGTAATTATGTATTCAAAACAACGACTAAACTGGAATTGATTGAATAATAACATCCAAGAGTTAAGCCTATAAATTTACCTTTAAAATTATAATTCAAGCGTGAAATTATGATAATGGAATATATTAATGAAGCACTTGCTCAAGCTCGCTATGAAATAATTGAGGATGAAAAACCGTATTACGGGGAAGTTTCGGATCTTCCCGGAGTATATGCAACAGGGAAAACGCTGGATGAATGCAGAAAAAACCTCGCAGAAGTCATAGATGGGTGGCTCATCATTCATCTACGGAGAGGGATGCAAATTCCACCAATCAATGGAATTATTATTGAAGAGATAATCCCCGTAGAGGTTCATGCCAGGGCATAGAATCGGCCCGATATCCTGGGACGATTTATGCAAAAATCTCTTACAATTAGGATTTGAAGGGCCATTTCAGGGAGGAAAACACCCATACATGATCAAAGGTGATCTTGTCCTTACTATCCCTAACCCATAAAAGAGAGAGATCGGAGTGGACCTTCTCAAAAGGATTCTCAAACAAGCCGCTATCTCTCGTGAAGAATGGGAACGCATATAATGAGTCGAACAAAATTTTCTCTTCGGAAATAATATGTCGCTTAAACCGTGGTACAAGATAATTGATCCCCGAGAAGATCTCAAAGAGGGGAGACCTCTTGATGCCTCGGAGTTTGCTGTTCACCTGGATAAAGTGAGAACTGGGGATGCTCCCAATGACTACACAGATCCTCACCGATTCTTTGAACGAACGTATCTCACAAGCACCCTGACTAAATTTGCCGGGGAAGTTGTTCGGAGGTTATCAGGCGAAATAACACAGACAAATGCAGTCTTTAATCTCTCTACTCAATTTGGTGGAGGGAAGACCCATGCATTAACTCTCCTCTATCATCTTGCTCAACATGGGGAGAAATCTCATGGATGGCCGGGAGTCCTCACTATTACAAATGAAGCAGGAATTACAACGATTCCCCGAGCAAATACAGCAACTTTTGTCGGAACTGAATTTGATTCTATACGAGGGAGAAGTGATGGACCGGATTCTCCTGTTCGGAAAACACCTTGGGGAGAGATTGCCTGGCAACTTGGCGGAAGAAAATCTTATGCGATAGTTGCCCAGCATGATCATCAGATGATAGCACCGGGGGGAGATGTTATCAGAGCGTTTCTTCCAACCGATACCCCCTGTTTGATTCTTCTTGACGAGTTGATGAACTATATGAGCAGGAGTCGAAAGACGGGGCTCTCTGATCAACTCTATGACTTTATTCAAAACCTATCTCAGGTAGCTGCAAGTGAAAGAGGAATTGTCCTTGCAGTCTCCGTTCCTGCATCAGAACTTGAGATGACTTCTCAGGATGCGGCAGATTTTGAACGGATAAAGAAACTCCTAGACCGCGTAGGAAAAGCCTACATCATGTCATCAGACACGGAGACCTCCGAAATCATCCGGCGGCGGTTGTTTGATTGGAAAGGCGTTCCACCTGAAGCGAAACCAGTAATATCGGATTTTGCCGATTGGGCCCGAGAGAATAAAGACAGTCTCCCATCCTGGTTCCCGGTAGATCATGCATATGAAGCATTTGAGGCTACATACCCTTTTCATCCGATGGTCCTTTCAGTCTTCGATAGAAAATGGCGTAGTCTTCCAAGATTTCAACAGACCAGAGGGGTACTCAGACTTCTTGCTCTCTGGGTTTCGGCTTCATTCCAGGGATATAAAGGAGGAGCACAAGATCCTCTGATAATGCTTGGATCAGCTCCATTTGAAAATCCACTCTTTAGAGCAGCAGTCTTGGAGCAAGCAGGAGAAGAACGGTTTGAAGGGGTGATTACAACAGATATCTCCGGGAAGGCCGACTCCCACGCAATCAGATTAGATCAGGAATCACGAGATGAGATTCGTAAGAAAAAACTTCATCAAAAAATAGCGACCAGTATTTTCTTTGAATCTAATGGAGGCACTGAGTCTCATCCAGAAGCTTCACTCCCAGAAATTCGACTATCATGTGGGACTCCGGATATTGAGATCACAAATGTAGATGCATGCCTTGAAGCATTGTCTCCTCCAAATGGTGTTTGTTTTTTTCTCAATGCAGAGAATAACCGATATTGGTTTGGTTTAAAATCTAATCCGATAAAAATTCATGCGGAAAAGAAGCCATTTGTTTCTTCACAGAACGTTGAAAAATGCGTCCAGGATTTTGTGCAATCAGCATTTAAGGAAGGAAAAGGTGGAATAGAGCGGATTTTTTATCCTGAACGGAGTGTGCAAATTCCGGATCATCCTACGCTCCATCTCATTGTAACCTCTCCTTCTATGTCACTATCTTCAACTGAAACAAAAAAACTGATTTTTGAGATGATGAAAGAATGTGGCACTTCAGGAAGAACATTCAAGTCTTCACTTATTTTTGCTATTTCTGATGATTCAACACGTCTTACAGATATTGCTCGAAGTTACCTGGCATGGCAGGAGATTCATGAAGAAAGGGAGAGACTCAATCTTGATGACTCGCAAAAAAAACAGGTCGTTGAATACATCGCTTCTACAAAGACTGATCTTAAAGAACAGGTCTGGAGGAGTTACAATAAACTGGGACTCTATAGTCAGACTAACGATGTAGATATCATCGATATGGGTCTTATCAACTCCAGTTCATCTGAGACAATCACTTCATTCATACTTGGGAAACTTCGAGATCTTAGTCTCTTGTCCTATACTATTGCACCAAAATTCATTGTCCGTCACTGGCCCCCTGCATTTAAGGATCGAGAATGGAGTAGTAAAGCGGTCAAGGATGCTTTTTATTCATCTCCACAGCTCCCAAGGATAATAGGGCCAGAAATTATCAAAGACACAATTTCTGCAGGAGTATCTAATGGCGATTTTGCCTATGTTGGTCTGAATGTTAATGGAAAATACGATCTATTCTATTTTAAGGAACCGATAAGCAGCCTCCAGGTGGAATTAAGTGACGAGACGTTCTTAATATCGGCTTATAATGCTCAAAAATACCTGGATAATCTCTCTCGGAAAGTGACATCAATTCGAATTTCTAACAACAATATCACCCTGACTAAAGGGCAAAAACATACGTTCACCTATCAGGTTCTGGATGAAAATGGGGACCCGATAGAGGGGAAGTCAGCATTCTGGGAGGTAGCCGAGGGTGGAACAGTCACATCAAATGGGGAATTTACTGCCGGTGAGAATATCGGAGGTTATCATTTAAAAGTAAGCTGTGAAGACGTTAGGTCTGAAGCTGCTATCCAGATCATTCCCGGTGATACTCCGCCCCCACCACCTCTTCCACCCCCAACGCAGACAACTATGCAATGGGAAGGAGAAATTCCTCATCTAAAATGGATGAATTTCTATATGAAGGTTTTACAGAAATATGCCAATAATGGGAAATTATCAGTATCCGTAAATTTCTCACTCACAAAAGATGCTGGATTAACAGATGAAGAAATACAGGAATTGAAATCTGCTCTAATGGATCTTGGATTAAATGATCACATTGATGTAAAATAAGCCTATCCTGTATTTTGTTTTGGTAATTATGAGTTATTGTACCGGTGAACCGACTCTCCGCGAAGTGGGGAGATACATGTCCACCCCCACAAGTCTATCATTTTCTGTGTGAGTGTTCATGACTAATTTTTTTTTATTTTTTTTCAATCCTACGATAATTCTATATGATGGAAATGGCTCTCTTTCAAGCAGAACTCAATCTTAAATCCCCCGGTTGTGCCCCGGATAATAACAGATAATGGAATGAACTCGAAAAAGTCGGATTTCAAGCCAGAGTAGTATTACTCACTTAAAAGTTAGCAGCGGAATATTCGGAATGTAGGTTTATTTAATTCTATTATTTTTAAAATCGTGATACCAGATGTAAACCGGGGGACAACCGAAAATTGTGATTAAATACAGGTGACAGAGCCAATCAAAAGAATATGTATTCTAAATTGTCTGGCTAAATAGTAACCAATAACCTGAGGAAAATTTATCAGGAGCAGGTGTCTTCTTCGCCATGACCATGATGATCATGAGACCTTGGATTTTTCTCTTCCCAGGGTTCAAGACCATGTTTCACCCGGTAATCATTGATAGCCTGGTGAATCCCTTCTTCAGCAAGAACCGAACAATGCATCTTGATGGGAGGAAGACCTTCGAGTGCCTCGGCAACAGCCTTGTTAGATACCTCCCAGGCTTCTTCAAGAGTTTTCCCCTTGATAAGTTCGGTTGCCATGCTGCTTGATGCTACTGCAGCGCCACACCCGAATGTCTGAAACTTTACATCAGTGATGATATTATCCTTCACGGTGAGGAAAATTCGCATAATATCACCACAGGTCGGATTTCCTACCTCCCCTACCCCGTCAGCCTCGGATATCTCGCCCTGGTTTCGGGGATTCATAAAATGATCCATTACTTTTTCGCTATACATTACACGACCTCTTCACATAATCAGCATACAGTGGTGACATATCCCGAAGGCGCTGCACCACCTTTGGTACATGTTCAAGTACATAATCCACGTCTTCACCAGTGTTCTCTTCACCAAGGGTCAGTCGGAGTGAACCGTGAGCAGTTTCAGCAGGAAGACCGATGGCAAGCAGTACATGTGATGGTTCAAGGGATCCTGATGTGCAGGCACTTCCGGTAGAGGCGCAGATTCCGAAATGATCTAAGAGGAGCAGAATTGATTCCCCTTCGATAAAATCAAAGGAAACATTCAGGTTCCCCGGGAGCCGGTTTTCAGGATGCCCGTTAAGTCGTGAATTCGGTACCTTTTCCAGGATTCCGGTCAGAAGCCTGTTTCGAAGTGCTCTCACCCGTTTGTTTCGCTCATCCATACCAGACACTGCAAGTCTGATAGCGCAGCCAAGGCCGACAATACCGGCAATATTTTCAGTTCCCGCACGTTTACGCCTTTCCTGACCGCCACCATGGAGCAGATTGTCAATTCTCACTCCTTTTCTAATATAAAGGGCCCCTATTCCTTTAGGGCCATAAAATTTATGAGCTGAGAGGGAAAGGAGATCAATATTCATCGCCGCTACATCGATAGGGATATTTCCAATTGCCTGCACCGCATCGGTGTGGAAATATACTCCACGTTCTTTGCAAAGTTTTCCAATCTCTGAAACCGGCTCTATCGTCCCTATCTCATTGTTTGCAAACATAATAGAGACGAGGATGGTTTTATCAGTGAAGGCATCCTTCAAATCCTCAATTCTTATCTGCCCCGTGTTATCCACCGGAAGATAGGTGATCTCAAATCCCTGTTTTTCCAGGTATTCAACAGTATGGAGGACAGCATGGTGCTCAATTGAACTGGTAATGATATGATTCCCTTTTTTGCGGTTTGCATAGGCAATGCCTTTAATCGCCCAGTTATCAGATTCGGTTCCCCCGGAGGTAAAATATATTTCATCAGGGTTTGCTCCGAGTGCTGATGCGACGTTGTTTCTCGCTTTTTCTACCGCTTTTTTTGATTCACGGGCGATACGATACAGGGAAGACGGGTTAGCGTAACCTTTACTAAACCAGGGAACCATAGCATCGACTACTTCCGGATTGGTTGCCGTCGTTGCTGAATGGTCCATATAGACAATTCGTTCTGAAGTCATGGTTAACCTGCTCTGATAGGTGGCACTCAGACGAAAGATCAGGGACTCCTATCTCTTGACCCGATCCGGATCTCTTCACAGGTCCGGCAGGATCAGTTCTTTGTCTGATCCGATACTTCAATCATTCGCTTGAGGGGAGAATCGATATGCAATAACGTTAATCTCTCAGGTAAGAATTATTTCTCAATCTTTGCCATCATATGAGTTGGTGCAACGCATTTCACAATTGTGAATACACTATAATACTTCTTTTAAGATAATCTCCTCGGTTGAACATTGAGGTAATCAGAGATTACCAATTGTTCATTCAAAGATCGTATTCATCGTCAGTTCTACCCTGTCAGTGTTGTCTTTCTGATGGGTTACAAATACTATAGTATCCCCTATCATCCCTTTAATTGTCATACTTTCTGAGGAATAGGTAAAAAGTTCAGTTCCGCCAAGATTTTTCAGTATGACCTCTCCGGTTTTCTCAAGCTCTGATATATCATGATGATCAACCGGAGTATTCAGATGATATTCTTTCACAAGTGATCCATCCCTGCACGTTGATGAAAGGCTAATTCTGGTAATTCTCATGCTGAACAAATCCTTCTATAATATCGCAAACTTTCCTGCATTGTTCCATCGTATTCAGATATGAAAGACTCATCCTGATACACCCCTGCCCTCCGGTAAGACGCTGATGCAGCCAGGGTGCACAATGAATCCCGGTTCGGGTTATAATCGAATGCACTCTCCCAAGAACAAGACCAACATCTTCAGGATCAATGCCCTGAATATTAAATGAGATAACCGGAGTATCAGGGGCTGGAGTATACAAAATTACAGAGTGCATCTGTGAGAGGCGGCTACAGATATACTTGGTCATACGAGTCGTATGAGCACTAACCCGATTAAGTCCGATATGTGAGAGATATCGAATTCCTGCAGTTAATGAAGCAATACCAGGAAAATTAGGTGTTCCAGACTCAAATCTTGCAGGCATTTCTTCAGGATGCATAAAGGAGGCTGAATCAAATCCGGTGCCTCCCTGCTGGAGAGGGATTACCTGTTCAGGCTGGCGTAAAAAGAATCCCCCAATTCCAGGTATACCAAAGAGGTATTTATGCCCGGTAAAGACAAAAGCATCTACCTCGATTACAGAAAGATCGATAGGAATCTGTCCGGTAGTCTGAGATCCATCAAAGATAGAAAATATTCCCGCTTCACGAAGAAGTATACTGATTTCCCTGATATTCTGAACTGAGCCGGTTACATTGTTTCCGTGATTAATAACCGCAAGTCGGGTTTTCGCAGTGAGCGCTTCCAATAAGGAATCCTCGCAAATATGACCACAATCATCAGAAGGTATGACAGTAAGAGATATTTTTCCGGTCTTTTCAAGAGCTTTAAGCGGCCGGATCACCGAGTTGTGCTCAAGTTCTGTAGTGATAACATGAAAAGAACTATTCAGACCTGCAGCAAATCCATGAATAAGAATATTGAGAGAATCTGTAGCATTTCTGGTGAAGACATACTGGTCAGGATCGCGGGTATTAAAAAATGATGCAAGCTCATCACGGCCCTCTTCAGGATAGCAGGTTTCTGCTTCAAGCGTGGTACGCCCTGGCTCAAGATACGGTGCCTGTATTGCATCCTGAACATACCAGATTACTTCTTTTGGCTTTGGCCATGTAGATGCCGCATTATTCAGATAGATGAGAGCAGACCTTTCTTTTTGCTGAGTCACGGTAAGTTATTCTCCTGCACCGGAAAAAACCAGGAAGGCCCGGAATTCAGGTCCGATGCCGGTAAAGACCGTTGTCAGATCAATAGGTTCTTCCAGAATATGATACATGTTATTTCTGTATGAGTGAATGAAAGAGCTCCATAATGATCTCATATATCCCAATAAAATATCAGTTTTTATTTTGCAGGTGTTGATCAGACAAATACGTGTAAATATCGCACATTGAAGATAAAACTCTGAATCCTTTTTCAGTTATGATATAATCACCACGTTCATGACGCTGGATAATCATTCCGGCCTCTTGTAATTTTTTGAGGTGAAAAAGAAGATTTCCTCCCCTGAGTTTTGTCAGATGAGAGAGATCCGAAAAAGTCTTCGTAGCTGTTGATACTGCTTTAAGAATCTGAAAACGGGTGGTACTTGCTAACGGTTCGATAATCTGCGATACTATCTCATCATCGGGAAAATCAGTTACCTCCCGTATATTTTCTTTGCTATTTAAAATCCCAAGTGAGCGCATGAGGTCTACCTGTTTACCAAACAAACGGTATACCTCAGAAAAACAGATGCCACATTTTTCATAGGGTCCTTTCTTTTTAAGATCTTCAAGCTGACGTTCGTACGAATTCACAATTTCTTCGGTGATATCTCCATCTTTAATATGTTTTGATGTGGTGGTAAGAAAATCTAAAAAGATCTGGAAACACGTATCATGCATTTCGCAGTCCTGAACCATTGCATGAGAGAGGCAGTCAGATGCCCGTTCAACATGATGATAAGAAAGCATTCCGGCATATTCAAGTTTCAGATCAGCAATAATGGAGTTTACATGTATCTGATTTGTTCGTTCTATAAACCTTCGCAATTCTTCACGTAATGAGTGAATTTCATGTTTGATTGAATCACACGGAGTTAAAACATTTGATGACTGATCCATATGTCGTTACCATTACTAAGACGGATGAGGAGATGACCTTTAGGGTTATTAAAATGTAGTGAGTGCAGCGAGAGTTATTTTTATGACGCTCAAGTATATTTATTAAACCACCGATATGTAGTATGGTGAGATAAATGCCTGTATACAGATATACAGGACAGGAATCTCAGCACAGATAGCATAAAGATCTAAAAAAAGATCAAGAGTAGCCATTTTAGATGCCTGACCTATAACAGCTACAATCAGATCACAAGCACTGCGAGAGCAGTTACATCATAAGTAAAGGAGAGAAGATAATGACAACCATTAAAGAACAAATTCACGCACAGATTTCCGGAGCACTTGCAAATGCCTCATTTCCTATCGAAACCCCGGAAGCACTCATCTCTGCATTTCCTGCAGGAGCAGATACTACCTGCCAGGTAGGCGATGTAAAGATGACAGCCGGGGAAGCGGGGACTCTGCTCAAAGCAACAGATTTCCCCTTCAAAAACGCAGAACAAGTAGCCGATGTTATCGTTGACCGGGCCGGACTGTAAATCCCACAATTCCTCCGGTTACCCTTTTTAGTTCAAAATAAATGATAAATCGGAGTAAACTCTTTATCGCAGATCTTTCCCGGCATGAACCTCTCTCAAAGAATTAGAGTTGTTCATCATCAAATAAATTATATGTGTCACAATGGAGCCATTGACGTGGCTTGTTGAAAGTAAGTTAGAAAGGAGATTAACCTCGATTACCATATTTTTCCAGTTATTTCTTTATCTTCATAAAAATTCTATATATCATACCGCAAGCCTGGATCAGAGCAACCATATACGTTTATATTTGTAGATATCAAAAGAAACTACCTACTCCCCGGATGTCAGATGAAAAAATCTGTGATCGATATCAACAGAACTATCAATGACCTTTGTTCGATCATTTTTCTGCTAATACACAAGCACCATGTGCAGATTAGTCTCATTATTCTATTAATCATAGTTCTGCAATCAGATTTGATACTCGCAGATACCCAGAATCCCATGGACGCGCCAGATAATAGGATAATCCTCCATGGAGGTGACTGGGATTCATTCAAACTCATCAACGCAATTGCTTCATATATTCTTAAAAATGGATACGGATATACCCCGCAAATATATCCTGAACCTGAAAAAAAAGTCAGTGAATCGCTTTCATCCAGAACTGTAGATATCAGTCTTGAAGTTTGGAAAGAAAACCATCCTCCCGAATTACAGAATTACATTGAAATCGGAGCAATCATAGATATGGGGAAAATCTATGAAAATGCTGCTCATACATACATAATTCCAGACCATGTTGCACAACAATATTCAATACGCACTATGGAGGATATGCAACATTACTGGTACCTGTGCAAAGATCCGGAAGAACCGACAAAAGGGCTTTTTTATAATGCACTTATTACCTGGTTGGTTCATGATTCCAATCTTAAAAAACTGGATGCATATGGACTTTCCCCCTATTATAATCCAGTCACCATGCCTTCAAGCCGGGCATATGAAGAGGTATTTATGAAGGCTGCCAGGGAGAATCGGACAGTTTTTGGAATGTACTGGATTCCAAGTGCTGTTATGGGCACCGGATACTGGAAAGAACTCGAGGAACCCACCCTGCCTTCCTGTACCAATGAAACAATACTAAACCTGAACTTAGTAAATGCCAATCAATCGCAAATATGCCCATTTACAAGTTCAAGCGTACATAAACTGGTATCACGAGATTTTTATGACAGTGCACCAGAAGTGGTATCATTTCTAATCGCCCTGAAACCCGATGAGAATGAAATCAGCAGAACTCTTACCTTTGGATATTTAAACAATATATCAGACTGGGACCGTCTTTCTGAAGAATATCTTATAAATAATGAAGAAAAATGGAAATCCTGGGTAAGCACTGATGCATATATACGAATAAAAAGGACACTCGCAGTCAACACTGATGAAACGGAGTGAATCGGTAGTATGCAAATATCATTAAAATTGAAAATAATTCTCGCTCTCCTCATTCCTTTGATTCTTTCTCTTATTATCTTAAGTACCATAGGAACCAACCTTATCAACACCGGAATTTCAGATGTTGCACAGGATCATCAGAAATCCCTGGCTTTCCAGATATCAATGCGGTTGTCTGATGCACTTGATCATTATCCCGGATACCTCCTTTCTCTCTTTTCAGACATGAGAACATGGACAGACAGTAATCACATTGATCAGAATATCAATCAGATAAATAGAACCGGGATGGATCTCATCTTTGACCAAGGTATCGGAGTATATACAGATTCAGGAAAACTAATTGCCCATTCATCCTGGCAGAATACCAAATGGGAAAACCTTTCACCCCTACTTGTCAAATCTCTCATAGCCACAAGAACTGCACAATATACCTCATTAAATAAGAGTATTAAGTTGCCATATCTATCAGTATTTGTCCCGGTTATTACAGAAGAACGTGGAGTTATTGCAATTTTTGAAGGGAGAATATCACCTGAATATTCCCTGTTTGGTTCCCGACTTATTGATATTTTAGAGATAGAATCGGGATCTGCAGGGTATGCCCTCCTCATAGATGGGGAAGGAAATATCCTGTACCAGCGATTCCAGGGAGATATTTATGAGGAAATCGGGTCAAAACTGACATCCGCATTCCAAGATGATGTCATCCGTGATACATCGTCCACAGTAATCAGAAATGATATAACAGGTAAGGACCAGTTCGCCGGATATCACATAGTTCCAGGCACTAACTGGGCAGTTATAGCCCATGAAGACAGAAAAGCAATTCTAAATGATATGGATCAGTATCTATACCTAACGTATTTGCTTATCGGAGGGGTATTTATTGTTTCTATATTTCTGATTGTTCTGCTCATTAACCAGTTTTTAAATCCGTTACGCACTCTTTTAAACGGAGTCAGACAAGTCAGGGAAGGTATACTTGAACCATATCCTTTCCCCCCATACCATGATGAATTTGAAGTTCTTACTACCGAATTTAACCGGATGATATCTGTTCTAAAGACTTCCTTTGTTGATCTGGATTCTTCCAGGAAACGGTATCAGACAATTCTAAATCAGGCATCTGATGGATTTATACTGCTTGACGAAAAAACGCTCTCTATCGAAGAAAGCAACCGGATGTCACATACAATAACAGGATATTCTGCCAATGAACTTAAAAACAGACAATTTGTAACTCTATTTGATGAAAAGGATGCAAAAAAATTCAAAAATATCATTAATTCACTAACATCAGAAGGGATAAACGGAGAGGTTGAAGCAAGACTTCGTCGTCCGGATAATAAACAGATATTTACAGAAATTAAAATTACCCGGATTATTATCGATACCATATCTTATTTCCAGGTAACGATACGCGATATTACAGATAAAGTAGTGGCAGAAGAAAAAATCCGTAAAGGAATACAGATGTTAGCCAAAAATCAGGAGACATTAGCTATCCTTAACGACCAGATAAGAAACCCACTCATGGTAATAGCCCTTCACCTTGATGGAATCGAACAGGAAAAAGAAAAGGCAATCATGCATGAGATATCACGTATTGATGACATTATCACTGAACTGGACCGGGGATGGCTTAAATCCGATAAGGTTCGCAATATCATGAAAAAACACTATGATATCAACGTTGAGGAGTTGCATTAAAGTCGGATCCTGATATGAATAGGTTATTCTTAACTCAATACTCCCCGGGTGCCCGGCTCTTTCTCGGAATGGCAATAGGGGATGCATTCGGTGCACGGTTTGAGAACAAAAGCAGGTGTACTATCAATCTGACCGGTGAGGAAGAAACCTATCGTGACTGGAACCGGTATACTGACGATACCCAGATGGCAATCGGGGTTGCGGAGCTCCTGATATCAGGAGAACCATTTACAGAAGAAAATCTGGCAGAATTTCTTATTACTGCATACCACCGGGACCCAAGATCCGGATATTCTCAATTAACCAGATCAATGCTTGAAAAATCATCAGATCCCAAAGAATTCCTCAACTATCTTTCAGAAACTGAGCGCAAACAAAGGAAAAGTGACGGAGCAGCCATGCGGGCGCTTCCCATCGGCTTTCTTAAAGATCCTGAAGAAGTTATAAGATATGCATCGCTGAGCGCCCTGATAACCCATGCTCACCCGGATTCTCTGGCTGCAACGATTGGAATCGCACTTATCGCCCATGAGCGGTATCACTACCAGACCAGTTTCTCCGAAATTATTCAAAGCCTTCCGGAAAAGATTCCGGATCTCACCGATTCAAATAGCCTGTATCTGAATAGGGTAATTGCATCAGGATGGAATCCACCAATAATCCTTCAGGAGCATGAATCGTATGGAGTCCCTTATAATGAATCTATCATCCTGCTTGGAGCAGTAATAGCCATCCTTGCTAAATGGGGAGAGACCCCCCACCAGGCTCTTTTAGAATCAGTTCGACTAGGGGGAGATACTGATACGACTGCCTGTATTGTCCTTGGAGCGTCAATGATCCATCCACAAGGAGAACTCCCAGCTTCACTCCGGTCTGATCTTGAACATGAAACATTCGGAGTTTCGTATCTGGTAAATACCGGAGATATGTTAAGCGAAAAATTTCCTCAGGCAGGAAAAAGGGTACTGGTGAAATGAGACGGTAATGCTCAGATAAATACTCTAATTAAAACACTCTGAAAAACCAGAGTGCCAGGATAATGAGAACCAGGGCAATTACTCCACCAGCGATGATGATCTTCTTATCATCAGGCACTGGAACATTCCTGGTCACTACCGGAGCTTTTTTCTTCTGTGGCTTTGAATGTTTCCATTCCTCAATATTGGGGCAGGCGTGATTAAAGGGGAGTCTGTGAGCCGGACAAAACGTCCCCCCACAATACGTGCAGGTAAACGCTGATCCACCAGTAACATCAGCTCCACATATCTCACATGCAACCATGCCTTGTTTTATATGAGCTCGGCTCAGATAAACCTGATCACCGATCAGGAACAATAGATTCAGGAAGAATCCCATGACTCATGGCCCGGAGATGAAGGTGATTGCGGGCAGATACCACGTCATCGCTCCGGTTTGCATAACAATACCGGCACTGATGCAGGCAGGTTGAATATTCTCCCACATCTTTTGCAACAATACAGGTGCAATGTGCCCTCTGTCCTTTATCCTTCTTTGCTCCCCAGGAAAGCCAGCGAATAAACTCTTCATCATCTTCAGCAATCCTGCGAAAGAGCCGATCATCCACACATCTTCCAGGAACAATCCCAAACGAACTCAAGTCAAGTTCCTGTGAACAGGCCATAACAAGAGTTCCATACACCTTTGCACACCGCTCAAGAACACCGGCAGTTAATACCTTTTCATCATACGAAAATTCCCGCACATCAGTCAGCCCGTACCGTGCCATATTTCGCATAACTCCCCGATAACCGGAGATATCAATAAAACTGAATACCATCCGCTCGCAATATGGCCCAAGATGAGAGAAGAGACCTTTAATTCTACGAAACAATTCATCGGGAGTGATGGTATCTGATAAAAGTAAAGGGTCAAACCGCCAGATAACGCGGTGTTTTCCAAGCCGTCGGCTGAGCTCCTGAAAGTCGTTAATCCGTTTTTCAAGAGAGGGCACCTGCAGTTCATACCCGCATCCCTCATAATCATTCAGAGTTACCTGAACATAATAATGAAGAGATAAGGAGTCCAGGGTATCCAGATAAGGGAGAAGGGATCCCGGGTCCTTGGTCCAGAATACTGCTGCACGAGTCTTGTCAAAGTATACTTTCTGCCTTCGATCCTGCCGGTAGGGATTCTTCCAGATGATATATCCTTCTTTATACCTGCGTAAAAACCATTCAAAATAAAATGCAGGAATGTCAGTTGCACGACTCACTGAGATGATAACCGGATGGATATCAGTAATCACGGGTGTTTTTTTATCATCCAGGGGTATTCCTGAAAGGGTGGACTGATGATCACCCACTGTTGATATCACCTGTACTGAGTAGAAAAAACCCGGATTTATCGTTCATACCGCATCGGTGTATATCCGTTCATCCTGGAAAATCCAAATTTGCGATAGAAATATTCAGTCTGTGGACCCGCAATTGTCCCGATCCAGGAAATTCCACAATTTTTGCAGATCTCAACCAGCATTGAAACTATTGCAGACCCGATGCTTTGTCCCTCCCATGCAGGAAGAACGGCAATATCCTGCAAATACGCATCAGAGACGCCGTCAGAGATGAGACGACCCATCCCTACCCACCTTCCATCAGGTGTCTGAGCTGCAACAAATGCAAAACTGCTGGTTACTATCGAGGACAGAAACTCATCATCCCAGTCATCCTCAAGCCAGCCTCCAGCCGCATATAATGCCCGCATATCATCGGGGCGAGGGGTGTCAACCGGCATTATTCTGACTAAACCTGATAAATCCTGTTCCCCGCTACTGCGCCCAACCTTTCCGATATCATCCATATTATCCATATTATACCAGTTCCATGGATCCTGACCCTTATGTTGCCAAAACATCAGATTCTTCAGCAGGATAAATTTTTAGCAGATAATCCCGAATAAGTGCGTCTTCTCCGGCGATAAAACCGCATTCAATCCGGACAGGAATCGGGTTATCATTCCTGCGATGAAGAACGGCATAACCGGGAATAATTGTGTCCTTTCGTGGAAAAAGAATCGAAGATGAACCTTTTCCTGCTATCCACCCGGTAATCCTGGTACCACAGATATCATTGCTATCTGCACCAAAAAGAGTGCATAATTCTGAATTTACCTGATCAATAATACCTTTGATACTCATGCGCAGAACACTGACACCGGGTTTGTCAAATATGTCAATGCCCATATCAATACCTGTATCAACGCAGCCGGTCAGCCTGGGTCTGATACGCTTCCAGAGATTATGCTTATGCAGACTCAGCTCTATTGTTGAGTATAATTCACGGTCTTTGAATGGCTTTATCAAGTATCCGGAAGGGCTGACCGCAATCGCACGCTCAAGAGTTGCCTCATCTGAGTGAGCAGAGAGAAAAATTACAGGAATATCCAGTTGTTCTTTTATTCGTGATGCTGCTTCAATACCGTCCATTCCCCCATTAAGCCTGATATCCATCAGGATAAGATCCGGATCCACCTCATGAGCAAGCCGGATTGCATCAGTTCCATCAATTGCCTGACCTGCCACATCATATCCCAGACGTTTTAATGTCTGTGATATCTCAAGGGAAATTACCATCTCATCTTCAACAATTAGTATTCTGCTACCTTTTTTCATAATATGACTCCGGTCCCGGTATCAGGGAGAGGAATTGTCAGTGTACAGCAGGTTCCGCGATCATCATTCCAGGATACAGATCCGCGTAACTGATAGGCAAGACCTCTGATAAGTTCAAGTCCAAGAGTTGTTTTCATATTATCATGAAATCCTTCAGGAAGTCCCCTGCCACTGTCAGCAACCATAATGACCAGATTTTCTCCATCTATCCTGATAGTGATATGAATCTCTCCGTGAAGACCAGCCGTGAAAGCATATTTCATGCAGTTCGTGATGAGTTCGTTGATAATAAGTCCGAGTGGAATGCCGATACTGATATCAACAAACACATCAGTATCACCATCAAGGTATAAGAGGACCCCGATATCACCTGGCTCAAATTCACTGATAACACGCCCGGCAATATCTCTGAAATATTCCTCAAGTCGAATTGACGTCAAATCATCGGTCTGATATAGCTTCTCATGGATGATAGCCATTGAGTAGATCCTGTTGCTACAGTCTCTGATAATCTCATGTACTCCGGGATCATCAGTCTGAAAATCCTGAAGCTTGAGAAGACTGATGACAATCTGCATATTATTCTTGACCCGGTGATGAATTTCACGCAGAAGAGTCTCTTTTTCACGCAATGATATAAGCATATTACGCTTGAGCAGCTCTTCTCCGGAACGTATTTTAGCCTCTGCAATAGCACGTTCAGTAATGTCTCTGGCTACAGAGAGAAGGACACTCTGGTCACGCATGATTACCCGGTGAGTACTCAAATCGACAGGAATTGCATACCCGTCACTGCGAACAAGAGTTGTCTGACAGATGGACTGACCTGATACTGCTGCAATTTTACAGTGAGTGAGACAGACATCCTGTTCTGCTTCTTCATGGCAGAGTGAAGGGAGGCTCCGGGATAATATCTCATCCCGATCATACTGCAGGGATGAACAAACAACCGGATTAATCTCCTGTATCATCCCGCCTTCATCAGGAGGGGCGTGAAGTATGACCAAATCATTGATGTTGGAGAACAACTCACGAAATCTCTCTTCACTTTCGACCAGTGCTTTTCGTGCATGATATCGGTCAGTTACATCCATAACATTCCCGAATAAACAGGAAAAGCCATCACAGATGGTAGGTGTTAAGTAGATTTCTAGGTGAATTTTATCTCCATCAGAATTTAGTCCACAAAAATCAAAATGACTTGAGGCAACATCGCCATGTAATACAGCAAGGATATTTTTCCGGACACAATCCCGCGATACGGGATGAACAAAATCCCAGGGACTGCGAAAACGTACCTGGTCATCACGTACATACCCAAAGATTTCACAAAACTTCGGATTGACATACACAAACTGATTATTTCTAAGGAGAAATACCCCGACAAGTGACTCTTCAACCGGATTTCTAAAAAACTCCTCGATATACATCCGTGACCGGGCAGAACCAATGACGCCTGCTGCCATCCGGAGTGCACTGACTTCCTCGTGACTAAAGATCCTGCCAACCTGTCGATCCGTTATACCCAAAGCGCCCCACCAGCGACCATCCACAAAAACCGGTATAAGCAGAAGTGTTCCAACACCACTGGCAGAGAAGAAACCCCGCTCTTCATCAGAAAGATTTGCAGCAGTTATTAGGATTTCCTGACCGTTAGCAAGCAGAGAGACCCGCCTGGGATCCTTCCACCATGAATGAACATAATTAGAGCTTGATGTTCCCGCAGTCATAACGGGATCATCAGATATCATTTCAATCTGATCAGTCCAGACAACCGTGTCGATATGCGAGCCTGATAATTCATCAAACCCTGTAACAAACACTACCCCTGCACAGGTCGCCCTGCCAAGATGGCCAAGAACTTCCTGCATATCTTCCTGCCAGCCGCTACCCTGGAGGAGTCGCTCTGCTGCATAACTGATAGCCTCAAGGATCTCTCCCTTCTTCCTGGCCGATTCTTCTGCATCATGCCTGCCAGCCAGAACCAGAATTTTATGAGAGAGATCAGGAACCTGAACCTCAAAATCATCACCCTTATTCTGGTAAAAGTCTGCTCCCGCATTGAGTGCAGCAATTGCAGTCTCTTTACTGTCATTTCCGGTGAGCATGATAAAGGGCAGTCCGGGGAGGATTTTTCTAACTTGTCTGAGCAGATCAATGCCATTCATTTCAGGCATATCATAATCAGAAACAATTGCCTTAACCTTGTGATCAGCAAGGTAGTGCAGTGCAGCTTCCCCGCTTGTACAGGTGTGCACGGAAAAATTGCCGGTTTCTTCCAGATATAATTGAAAAAGAGTGCAGAGTTCCTGATTATCATCAACAAAGAGTACCGGAATTATCCTGATCACCTGTGGGTATACATATTAGTATGTCCGGTTTTTGTAACCAGCGACATATCCAGGAGGACAGCGATGTAAAGACATGAACAAAAATTCTGATTTGGTAAAAAGAAACGGTTTTCCGGGTTTCATAGCCCGGATGGTTTCGCAAAAATATGGATATAATCAGAGATCAATGCCGTACTTTTCAGCATTGGCATCAGCGATCGCCTGAATCTTGGCAATCTCAACGTCATTGCGCTGAGGTTTATAGAGGTGAGCAAACCGTTTCTGTGACTTCAGATAATCCTCTACCAGTTTTCTCTTAATTTTCTTTGCCTTGTCAAGCTTTCCACCAACAAGTTCATAATTTACCCACAGACCACATTCAACCGCCATCTTCGCAAGTTCAACGGTCTTTGATCCATCAAATCCCCAGCCGGTGCAGCAGGGAGTATGAATCTGAACATATGTCGGACCTTCGGTGGTAACTGCTTTGTCTACCTTCTTAATCACATCATTCGGATAGGCAATTGAGCAGGTCGCAACATAGGGAGAGCCGTGTGCTGCAAGGATCTGGGGAAGATCTTTCTTTGGCCGGTTATTTCCAAATGAATTCTTTCCAGGAGGAGAAGTTGTCGTGCTGGCATCAAAGGGAGTTGCCCCTGAACGTTGAATCCCGGTGTTCATATAGGCTTCATTGTCATAGCAGATATAGGTTATATTGTGGCCACGCTCAAATGCACCACTGATACACTGAATACCAATGTCAAAGGTTGCCCCATCACCACAAATACAAAGAACATTCTCATCGCGACCCTGCTTCTTTAAGGCAGACTCAATACCCGATGCCACTGCTGCAGCATTTTCAAAGAGAGAATGAATCCAGGGAACTTTCCATGCAGTCTGTGGATACGGAGTTGAGAACACTTCCATACATCCGGTTGATGCACAGACAATTGAGTTGGGTCCAGACCCTTTCAGAATCAGTCGTGCAGCATATGCCGGTCCGCACCCACCACATGCACGGTGCCCACAATCCACCAGTTCACAGGTCTTGTCAGCCATTTAGATCAACTCCTGGCGAAGACCAAAGAAGCAGTCGCCTCTTCCAGCCTCTATTTCCTGAACCATCTTCTTAATATCTGCTATGGTAATATCTCTGCCACCAAGTCCTGCAACATAGCTGAGAACCTGTGCTGACTGGTCATCAACCGCGTCCTTGATCTCATATCCGACAGCACCTTTCATCCGTGCACCGATAGAGAGATTCTTCTCAAAGACCCCTATCTTTTTTATCCCTGCAAGGGCTGATTTGACATCCTCAGCAGGGAAAGGACGATAGGTAATTATCCGAAGCAGACCGACTTTTTTGCCTTCTGCCCGCATCTCATCGATTGCATCCTTAATAGTTCCACAGATAGAGCCCATGGCAACGATTGCAACTTCAGCATCCTTGAGTTCATATGATTCAACAAGGCCGCTGTAGTCACGTCCAAACTTCTCGCCAAACTCTTTTCCAACCTTTTTTATGAGATCAGCCGAGCGCTGCATTGCCTGGTCAATCTCATACCTGAACTCCATATAATAATCAGGGGTTGCATACATCCCCATACTGAGTGGGTTTTTGGCATCCAGCATATTGTATGGCTTATAGGGGGGCAGAAATGCGTCAACTTCTGATTGCGTTGGGATATCCACTGGTTCATAGGTATGAGAGAGAATAAACCCGTCAAAGCAGATAAAGACCGGCAGAAGAATCTGGTGATCTTCAGCAACTTTGTACGCGATATAGTGAAAGTCGTGAACCTCCTGGGCATCTTCTGCGTACATTTGAATCCATCCGGAGTCACGAAGTGCGATTGAATCCTGCTGATCATTCCAGATGGAGAGTGGTGCACTGATTGCACGGTTGGCAATAGACATCACAATCGGCTGGCGCATCCCGGCAACATTGAAACAAACCTCTGCCATCAGGAGCAGACCCTGAGAAGAAGTCGCAGAGTAAACTCGTGAACCTGCAGCAGATGCACCAAGACATGCGGAAAGCGCGGAGAACTCACTCTCTACACACATATATTCACTATCTAAATCGCCATCAGCGACCATCTCTGCAAGACGCTCAACGATATGAGTCTGAGGGGTTATCGGATAGGCTGATATGACATCGGGCTTACACAGTCTGACCGCTTCAGCCACTGCGTGAGAACCCTCAAGAATCTCTTTCATCTACTTCTCCTCCTTGATCATGCTAATCGCAGTTGCCGGGCATTCTGCTGCACACAACCCGCACCCTTTGCAGAAGTCATAGTCAGGATCATACTTTTTGTCTGTCTCATGAACACACCCTTCAGGGCAGATGAGCTGACACATCCCACAACTCGTGCACTTTTCATGATCATATACCGGTTTGAAGACTCTCCATGAACCAGTCTTGTTCTCCTGCGCCTGACCAGGTGCAGCGGCACATCCAATATGAAGAGACATCAGACACCTCCCTTGATGAGATGAAAGGCTGCCCGCGCAGCAGCAACGTTCTTATCTGCAAGCGAACCAGAGAACCGTCCCCTGACCGCTGCTTCAAGTGCATCAAGCGTTATCTCACCACTCACTGCAGCAAAAGCGCCCATAAGCGTTGTATTGGTAATTGGTACCCCAAGGGTTTCCAGAGCCATCTTTGTCGCATCAATCTGGATTACCTTCACCCCGGATGGAACGGGTGATTCGAGACCCTTTTCGGTATTTATCAGAACAGTGCCGCCTTCTTTTATGCCTGAGAAGACATTCACGTCCTTTATGAGGGTGCTGTCCTGAACTATGACGTAATCTGGCTCATAGACCTGGCTTCGAAGGCGGATTTTATTGTCAGAGAACCGGACAAATGCCTGGACCGGGGCTCCTCGCCTCTCTACTCCGAAAGCCGGGAAAGCCTGGGAGTATACACCACTTTTAAAGGCCGCTACCGCGATCAACTCGGCTGCCGTGACCGAGCCCTGACCACCTCTTCCATGTATTCGTAGTTCTCTCAAGAGTATCCCGATTATATTTTACACGATTAATCATATAAAATCAGAGCTCAACCGGGATGCCCAGTATTTCTGGTGCGCTTTCTTTGAAGACAGCGTGCGCAATTGCACAAAGCCCATATGCAGCAGCCCATTCATTCAGGACTAACGGCTGCACCTTAAGAAGATCAGCAACTCCCAAACTTACATCAGCTGCAAGACTTCCGCATAACGCAACCGGAGCACCTGGCGCGAGGAGAGAGAGCGCTGCACATTCCATGGCAGCAAACATGGCAAGGGCTGGAATCTGCTGATCTTCAGGAAGCGAAAACGCTACACCCGCATTCAGAAAGGCATCATTAGCAGTCATAGTTCCCTGATCCACACTGCGAATTGCATCTAGATCGAGTGCCCCATGCACCTTTCCCGGAGCAAATACACAGGCATCAAACCCACCAGTTATGCGCCCGTTCTTTACCAGGAGAGAGACCGTATTTGAACTGATATCGCAAACAATACAATCCTGCCCTAAATGGAGGGTAACCTCATACGCGATTCCAATCTTTTCAGGACTTGCCTGATGTGAATACGCTTTAAATCGTGGATCAGTCGGAGACCCCCGATGAAGTCCAGGAATCGCAACCGTGGGGATGCCGCTCTCCCTGATGGTATCAAATACCCGCGTCCCGCCCCCGGTGTGCTCTCCCGCACCTTCTCTACTCACAAGCCCACGATTCTTCAGGCGCTCAACCGGAGTTATGGCAGAGAAGTTATCACCCATAGAATACGTGATCGCAATTCCGTCTATCTCTGAAATATCTGCATTCGGACAGATTTTGGCAAGATCCTGGAGTGTAAAACCGGTAGCTTCTTTGCGTGGGATCTTGAAGGTGCCACCCTCCCCTGCAAACCGCATTGCAGTTGTCCCGTGATCGATCCCGATAAACATGGCTTACGCTTAGGTAGAAGGAGAGGAATATTTGTATGGATGCGTAGTGTCATAACCGGCGGAGCCGGATTCATCGGTTCCCATCTCGTTGATCATCTGGTGGCGCAGGGTGATGAGGTTGTTGTAATAGACGCCCTCCTTGCCGGAGACCTCCGATTCATAGGCAGACACATCGATTCAGGGGCAGTAACGTTTGTTCGTGCCAACCTTCTGAATCCCGGTTGGCAGGAGGTATGCGCAGGGGCGGACCGGCTCTGGCATATCGCCGCAGATCCTGATGTCAGGGAGAGCGCAATATCGCCTGATGCCCAGCTGAACAATACCATCATTGCAACGCACCGGGTGCTTGAAGCAGTTCGGACCCACGCAATCCCTCATATCGTATTCACCTCTACCTCTACCGTATATGGAGAGGCAACAGTTATTCCAACGCCAGAGTTATACTCACCAATGGAGCCGGTATCAGTATATGGCGCTGCCAAACTTGCATGTGAAGCCCTGATATCTGCATACTGTCATAGTTTCGGTGTTACCGGATACATATTCAGATTTGCAAATATCATCGGACCCAGAAGCGGGCACGGAGTTATCACCGATTTTATCAGAAAACTCAGGCAGAATCAGAAAGAACTGGAGATCCTCGGCGACGGGAAACAGACCAAGTCATATCTTGAGGTATCAGCCTGTATAGAAGCAATATCATTTGTTATTAATCATGCAAAAGAACAGGTAAACACCTATAACATCGGGTCAGAAGACTGGATAGACGTGACTACCATAGCAGACATCATTGTGCAGGAATCAGGTCTTTCCGGAGTACAATACCGGTACACCGGAGGGTCCCGCGGATGGGTTGGAGACGTCCCGAAGATGCAACTGGCAGTTGATAAATTAAAACATCTCGGCTACACCCCTGCCATCGGAAGTCATGAAAGCGTTAGGCGTGCAGTTCGGGCAGCGTTAGCAGGTGAATGATGAAATATCTGATAATCCTGGGCGATGGGATGGCTGATGAGCCTATCCCTGAGCTTGGGGGCAGGACACCACTTGAAGTTGCAGATACCCCGAACATGGACCGTATTGCACGAGAAGGAGCGATGGGCCTGCTGAAAACCGTTCCTGACGGATATCAGCCAGGCAGTGACATCGCTAATCTCGGAGTCCTTGGCTATGACGTGAAAACCTGTTACACCGGGCGGGGGGCACTGGAAGCTGCAAGTATGGGAATCGAACTTGGTCCTGAGGATATGGCATACCGTTGTAATCTGGTCACCATTTCAGACGGCGTTATGGAAGATTTTTCAGCCGGACATATCAGCAGCGAAGAAGGAGCCGCTCTGCTTCTGACTCTGAATAAACATCTGCAAAGTTCAGGAGCAGTGTTCTATTCCGGGGTCAGTTACCGTAATCTCATGGTTATCCCTGGTGGCAAAGGAGTGGAATCAGTGCCACCGCATGACATTGTAGGCCAGGATATCGCAGGATTCCTTCCATCCGGTGCAGACCACAACCTGCTCATGTACTGCATGGAAGAAAGCCGCAGGATATTTGCTGATCATCCAGTTAACAAAACCCGGATCGCAGCAGGTAAAAAACCAGCTACCCATATCTGGCCATGGAGCAGCGGAAGGAGGCCGGCGATCCCCAAATTTATGGACCAATGGGGAATTTCTGGTGGGATGATATCTGCAGTTGATCTGCTCAACGGGATCGCCAGATATACAGGAATGGAGATCGTCAGGGTGCCTGGAGCAACCGGGTATTTAGATACTGATTATACTGCAAAGGCAGATTATGCAATTGAAGCCCTGAAAAGAGTTGATTTCCTGTATCTGCATGTAGAAGCACCTGATGAAGCCGGACATATGGGTAGTCTTCCAGAGAAGATTCTTGCAATTGAGCGGGTAGACGCCATGCTTGGAAGAATTATGGAGAGGTTTGAGGGACGAATAGCAGTGCTTCCGGATCATCCAACACCAATCAGGTTGAAGACCCATACCGCAGATCCGGTCCCATTTGCAATCAGGGGAATAAAAACCGACTCAACCACCGGATTTTCAGAGAAACAGGCAGCGGACGGTATATTTGGCAGAATTAACGGCCCTGAATTACTCCCGCTACTCTTCTCATCCTGATCATACGTGAACAAAGCACATGAACAATAGTGAGAACAACCATTATACCGGCAGTATATAGTCATCAGAGTACCAATAATCACCAGAATATCCACCAGATTACCATCTGAACCTGACACCATTTACCCGGAACATATTATGCCCAAGAAAAGTATGCTGATGTGGGATGAGACCCTCTTTCGTGACCCTGATGTCTTTGAGATAGACTACATACCAGATCAATTCAATTACCGGGAGAACCAGATGCGCGAACTCTCGTTTCTACTCAGGCCAGGCATTAAAGGGGGCAGACCTCTCAACTCCATCATCAGAGGCACACCAGGAACCGGGAAGACGACGTCGGTGAAGAAGATCTTCAGCGACATTGATGAGATGGATTCAAAGATGATCCCCATCCAGATCAACTGCCAGATAGACAACACCCGTTTTTCTATTCTTTCAGAGATCTACCGCAGGTTAACCGGTCATAATCCTTCAGCTGCAGGAAATTCATTTAAACGGGTTTTTGAATCCATTGCCCAGGCGATGCGTGATCAGGACCGGGTGGTAATCGTTGCCCTTGACGATGCTAACTATCTGCTGTATGAGAACGAACTCAATAAAGTGCTCTATCTTCTGCTCAGGTCACACGAGTCATTTCCGGGAACTCGAATGGGAGTGATTGTTATCGTCTCAGATATGGATGTTGACATGACAAAAGAGATTGACAGCAGAGTCAGGTCTGTTTTTGCACCTACTGAGATTTATTTTGCCCCGTATACTGAACCGGAGGTATACCATATATTACGGGAGAGAGTTCTTCAGGGTCTGTATCCAGGAGTTCTGCCAGATGAAATGCTGAAACTGATTGCAGGCCATACCATGGCTAGCGGAGATCTCCGTGTCGGAATCGACATGCTCAAACGGGCCACCCTTAATGCAGAGATGGCAGCAGATCGTGAGATCGGCAGAGAGCATATCAGAGCAGCATACAAAGTATCAAAGTATATTCACCTGCAGTACAGCCTGAAGTCTCTGAGTAAGGATGAGAAGGATATCATGCGCCTGCTTGCTGAAGCATCGAAAGAGGACACGCAGCTGACGACCGGTGAGGTATTTGAAACAATCCAGAGGACTCATAAAATTGGATATACCACATTTTATGAGATAATTAAAAAACTCGACGGTCTGCGTCTGCTCAATCTGCAATACAAAGAAGGAAGGGGAAGGACGAGACTTATCAACCTTCGCTATGATCCTGATAAAATTCTTTTATATCTATAAAAATCCCCTTCAGGGGCATAATCGAAGTATTCAATACCCATCCATCACACATATAAGGTACTCCACGGGGGTTCGAACATGATAAGTGTTAATGAATTAGCTCTTGAGATCTTCGATAATCTTGCTAACTATTCTGAGGATTTTAACGTCGCATACCATGAACTTGACAACGGTGCAAAGATTGTGGACTGCGGTGTAGCAGTAACAGGCGGATATGCAGCAGGTCGTGCATTTACCGAAATTTGCATGGGTGGTCTTGGTGAGGTCAATTTCCGCATGGGCCAGATCAAACAGATCCCTATGCCATTCATCGAGGTCAGCACTGATTTTCCAGCAATATCCTGTCTTGGTTCACAAAAAGCCGGATGGACAGTAAAATCTGGCAACTTCTTTGCAATGGGATCAGGTCCGGCACGTGCACTTGCACTCAAACCAAAGCACACCTTCGAAGTCATCGGATACGAGGACGAGAGTGACGATGCAGTCATTGCACTTGAGTCAGATCACCTTCCAAATGGTGAAGTGATGGAGAAGATCGCAAAGGAATGTGGAATTGAAGTTGAGAACCTGTGTGCAGTTGTTGCACCCACATCATCCATAGTAGGTTCCATTCAGGTTTCGGGCCGCTGTGTGGAGACGGCAATTTACAAGCTGAATGAACTCGGGTTTGATACCCGCAAGATTACTGCAGCGATTGGATGCGCCCCTATCCCACCAGTGAAGAAAGATGCAACGCAGGCAATGGGAACAACCAACGATGCAACCATCTATCACGGTCAGATCAACCTGACGATGAAGGCACCAGAGATCAAAGACTACCTTGACAAGATTCCAAGCAATAAATCAAAGGGATACGGAAAACCGTTCTATGAGATATTTAAGGAAGCAAACTTTGATTTCTACCAGATCGACACGTCACTTTTCTCTCCGGCAGAAGTTACCATCAACGAACTGAGCGAAGGCGTTGTCTATCATGTCGGGGCAGTAAACCCTGAAGTAGTTCTGAAGTCGTTCGGCTATATCTGACCACAAGTGGTCACATCTTTTTTTTGCGTCAGATTGCGTTGAGATTAATACGGGAAACCCCGAAGTTTTAAAAAAGGGGAATTTAAGCTTCAATTCCAAGAGCGGTGAGCAGGTCTGAAAGAGGGATCCCGTGTGCTGCTGCAGCTTCGGAAACAGTTTCACCACGGCTGATAGCGCAACCAACGCAGCCCATGCCAAACTGTGCAAAAATTGCACCTGCTTCAGGATTTGCCTGTAATACCTCAAGAATTGTTGAATCCTTATTTACTACCATTGGTATTATGTTGCAAAGCCATAGTAAAAAATGATACGGTATTAACCGGGAACATTGGTTGAGACGATACTATTTCGAAACAGATTGATACCAGAAGGGCAC